>PDWI01000170.1_pt1 | contig 95887 bp, 75 predicted proteins | sample 1430891 | NCBI WGS metagenome assembly PDWI01 (sample SAMN01162508, study PRJNA174530) | Oral metagenome, whole genome shotgun sequencing project. | biome: Marine environment; feature: Marine mammal; material: Swab sample of the gingival sulcus; isolation source: swab sample of gingival sulcus... | reverse complement strand
TTTTATTTAGCCAATATAAAGACTAGGTATAGAATGAAAAAGCTCATGGCTTTTCACATTTTATTTAATCGGATTGTTGAATTCTTTTAGAGGTAAATTTCCTTAAGTTGTATGCTTATCCTCTAGGGAATTGAGCCTCTAGAAAGAGAAGTTTTTCAAAAAGTACTCGGCAAGGATTAGATCCTTTTCGTGAGTAATCTTGATGTTTTGCTCTAAGCCATCAATGAGTTGAACGGGTTCTTGCCATAGGGTTTCATAGACCGAAGCATCGTCTGTGAAGTTATCTTGGTAGGGCTGTTCATATGCCTGCTTAATCTTTGAGAACTTGAAGACTTGAGGTGTTTGAACGGTGCAGAAATCTTGACGATTGACAGCCTTGCTCATAGACCCTTGTTTCCGACGTAAGCTTTCGACAAGAGGAAGGCTAGGTAGGGCGGAAGCCTCTCGTTCGGCAACTTCGCAGAGATGAGTTAATAAGTCCTGTGAGATAAAAGGACGCACTCCATCGTGGATAGCAACAAGGTCTTGGTCTTCAGATTTTAAGCTCTTAAGGGCATTCTGAACGGAATGAAAGCGAGTTTTACCTCCTTCTACGATAGAATGTTTGAGCTGGAAGCTATGTTTCTGGCAGAGTTCTACCCAGAAAGCTTTATGTTCTGAGGGTAAAACCAATACTCTCTGGTCAAAAGATCTAAATCGTTCGAGGGTGTGCATTAAAATAGGCTTAGCACCAAGGAGTAGAAATTGTTTGGGGATTTCTGCTCCTAAGCGTAAGCCTTTGCCTCCTGCAACGATGATTGCGATACGTTGCATGCTTCTATTCTTCTGTTTCGAGGCTCTCGTCCAGCTGAGCGATGAGTGTTTCTAGCTGTTTATCTGCTTTGTTTAGCTTTTCTGTACAGAACTTAGAGAGTTTTACAGCCTCAGCTACGAGTTTCGTTAGCTCATCAACGTCTGGAGATTCCTGTTCAATGTAACGGACGATTTGCTCTAGTCGTTCAGATGCTTCTTTATAGTTTAGATTTTCTTTCATTAGATTAGTTCTGGATATTCCATACGTGTATAAACTTCAAGAGAGGCTCGTGCATCTTCTAAGGCTAAAATGGTTTCCTTTGAAGCTGGTACGAGGGGTAGGCGAAGGCTGTTGTATTTGATTAACTCCATATCTTTTAGCAGAGCCTTAATTCCCGCTGGATTACCATTTGCGAAGAGAGATGTATTGAGTTTGCTGAAACGTTCTTGAATCATTTCTGCCTCATTAAGCTTGCCTTCCATGGCTAGATGTATGAGCTTGCCAAAAAGTTTTGGAAAAGCATTACCAGCTACAGAGATTACTCCCTTGGCTCCATTACGAATAAAGGCAGTGGATAGAGCATCGTCTCCTGAAAGGACTACAAAGTCTTCCCCATGCATGGCAGAAGCGACCTGTTCTCCTTGGCTAACAAAACCAGAGGCTTCTTTGACCCCTACGATAAGCTCATGCTCTTTAGCTAAGCGAATCACCGTTTCTGGGTTGAGATTAATCCCAACTCTTCCAGGTACATTGTAAAGGATTATTGGGAGTTTGGAGCATTTAGCGATATAGGAGAAATGTTGGTAGAGACCTTCTTGACTAGGTTTATTATAGAATGGGACAACAGATAGGATACCATCAATGCCTTCTGTGTCAAGTTCCTCAAAGCGTTTGCCTAACTCGATAGTGTTGTTCCCTCCAAGTCCTATGACTATAGGAAGCTTTCCTTGTACGCGTTGAATGACTTTACGAGTTACTTGGTTGCGTTCATCACGTGTGAGGCATGGGGATTCTCCTGTTGTGCCATGAATGACGAGGAAATCTGCTTGCCCTATGATCAAGTGATCTAAAAGCCTATCTAAGCTTTCGTAATCAATTGCTCCATTATCAAGGAAAGGGGTAACCAGTGCTACCCCTAATCCTGTAAATTTTGAACTTAAACTCATTGGCCTATAAGAATCGTCTTGCTCGAGCTAACATACAAGCTCCAAGAACTCCTGCCTCATCTCCTTTAATTGCTGTGGTAATCTCTGTATCGTTGGTTACAACGTTCAGAGAGTATGTTCGCACGACAGATTTGATTGCTTCTGTAAGCGTTTCGCCTGTTCTACTCATTGATCCGCCAATGATGACCAACTCTGGATTGAAAATGTTGATAAGACTGGAAATATGGCGTCCTAGCTTGCTTCCAATTTCTCCCAAAATCTCCAAGCAAAGTACGTCTTCTTGTAGGGCAGCTTCAATCATGTCATTGATGGTTGGTTCCTTACCACTCAAAACGGCTTGAGAAAGGATCGAAGCTTCTCCTGCCTTGATTCGTTTGATGATTTCACCTTGCATGGCTCGACCACTCACTTCGGTCTCAAGACATCCTTTCTTTCCGCATTGACAAATAACTTGATTGTCAAAAGCACTGATGTGACCAAACTCGCCACTGAACCCTGACTTTCCTTTGAATATTGTGCCATCTAGAATCAAACCTAAGCCAATACCCCAGCTAAGATTCACGTAGAGAACATTCTTTATAGCCTTGTCCTTGGTGTAGCCCTGAGTATATTCTCCGTAGGCCATTCCTCGCGTATCATTGTCTATTGTAACGTTTATACCCAGTTTTTGGTAAAGTTCATTAGTTAAACGAGCATTCTTTACAAAACTGAAATGGGTTAAGCTTAAGCCCTCTATGGGATTAATTCGCCCAGGGATGTTGATGTTTATGTTCAAGATGTCCATCTTCTTGAATCCACTCTCTTCAATGAACTGAAGGATTATATCACAGAGTGTATTTAGGCTAGCCTCAGAATTTTCTAGGGTATATGGAATGTCATAAACAATCTTTTTGGTATTTCCAATAAAATCGATCATACCAATATTCAGAGATGAATACTTCAAATCTACACCAATGAAGTGACCAGCTGTTGGGTTTAATCCATAAAGTTGGGGATATCGTCCGCCTTGTGTTTCAAGTTTTCCGTAAGTCTTGACACATTTTGCATTTGAAAGGTCGCCAATTACTTTGGTAACAGTCGGAATACTTAGGCTTAAGACTTTCGCCAGCTCGGTAATCGTTGCTGGTCCGTGAGCAATAAAATGAGAGATTATACTTTTTTTATAGCCAGCAGTTTTGCTCCCTTCTGCCAATTCCATGATTAAGTTGTAATCCATGCTTTCTATTCTTTAGTTAGTTGTTTGCTGTTGTTTATTTGTATTGTTTGTTTTCTTTCGTCGAGGATAAGCTTGTTTTTTGCTTTTTGTGGCTTGAGAATTTTTATTTTGAGACTTATTCTTGTTGAAGTTTCTCTTGCCTTTGTTTCTTCCTTTGCTCCTCTTTAGAGCATCAAAGCCTTTATATTCTGGGGCTTCTCCAAGAGAAGAATCTAAGCTTAGGCGTGTTAGTTCTTTATCGAGGAAGCGTTCTAAGTAAGCGAAGTCAACTTGTTCCCCTTCGGCAACTAAGAGAATTGCTTGTCCTCCCTCATTTTCGCCTCTTGATGTCCGACCAATCCGATGAACGTAGTCTTCTGGGTCTTTTGGTACTTCGAAGTTTACTACAAGATCCACCTGATCAACGTCTATTCCTCGTGCGACAATGTCGGTTGCTATTAGGAGGTTTACTTCCCCTCCTTTGAATGAACGCATAACTTCTTCACGTTCTTCTTGTCCAAGGTCAGAGTGCATTTCTGCAATTTTAGGGACAATCTTTCTCAGTTGTCGGACAAGATCCTTGACTGTAGCCTTCTTTGATGAAAAAATAATCCCACGAGAGACTTTATTCTCTTGGAAGAATTTAGTTAGGAATGGGATCTTTTGATTCTCGTAACAGATACAAACCTCTTGGCTGATGCTTTCAGGCGGTTTGCTGATTGCGATTTCTATTTCTTTTGCTTGCTTAAGAATTTCTTTTGCTAGGAGTTTGATTTTCGGAGGCATGGTCGCAGAGAACATGACTGTCTGAACAGATGGACTTAATGATTTGTGGATCTGTTTGATGTCTCCGATGAAACCCATATCAAGCATGCGGTCGGCTTCATCAAGAACAAAGTACGAAACTTTGGAAAAGTCCGTTGCTCCGAGGTTCATCATTGAAAGCAGTCTCCCAGGGGTTGCAATAATAATATCTACGCCAAGGTCTAGACTCCTTTCTTGTTGGGCAAAAACAATACCATCTCCACCTCCGTAAATAGCAACTGATGAGATTGATGTAAAGTAAGAGAAGGCTTGTACTTGTTGATCGATTTGAATAGCTAGTTCTCTTGTCGGAGCAATGACGAGGGCGTTGACCTTGTCTTTTGCTCCCTCACCACGACAGATTCGATCAATGATTGGTAAGAGATAGGCAGCAGTCTTCCCTGTTCCTGTTTGAGCACAAGCAAGCATGTCATGTCCTTTTAGGAGAGCGGGTATTGTAGCTTCCTGAATAGGTGTTGCTTCTTGAAAGTTCATAGCATCCAAGCTATCCAACACGTTGTCTGATAATTCTAAATCTTGAAAATACATCTATGCTTATTCTTATTTATACAAAAATAAGAAATATATTTAATAAATGAAAGGATGTTATTTTATTTTTTAATATATCTATTCGAGTTTTCCTACTCATTTATTAAAATCAAGGTTTTAAGCCTTGGGGTCTTCTTTAAGTGTGCTGGTCTTTAGCCTAAGATTGAAAGATTTTGAGCTAAAAAATTGCGAGATGTTTCATTATTTTATTTTGTGTGAGGGCTAGATTTGGAGTTTTTGAGACTTGTTTTGCTTATTTTTCGAGCTTATGAGTGAGAATTTTGAACGTATTACACCGTATTATATATAGAGTCTTTTCTGTTGGCTAAGCTATAGGTTTATTATTTTGATAGATTAAGCTTATTCAATATAATAAAGAAGTCCTCAAAATTTGAGGACTTCTTTATTAATCTGAGAGCAGGAGGCGTATAGCCTCGATTGTTAAGTTTGCTAATAGGTTTCCTATCGGTTTGATTTAACAACCTCTGCAGCAAGTTTTCGGTTGCGAACAAGGATATAGATTGGAGTTCCAACTTTAGCAAACTCTTTCTTGACATATCCCATTCCTATACCATATTTTTTTGTAGGCGACATTGTTCCTGATGTAACTTCACCGATGATATTGCCATTTTCATCTGCAATTTCGTAGTGGCTACGAGGTACTCCTTTGTCGTTGAGCTTGAAAGCCACAAGCTTGCGACTAACACCTTCTGCTTTTTGTTGCTCGAACAAGGCACGAGAAGGGAAGTTTTTGCCGTCTACGAACTTAGTAATCCATCCAAGTCCAGCTTCGATTGGAGAAGTTGTGTCTGTAATATCATTACCATAGAGACAGAATGCTACTTCCATACGAAGAGTGTCTCTAGCTCCTAAGCCAATAGGCTTGATGCCTTCCTCTTTGCCTGCTTCAAAGATTGCATTCCAAATTTTCTCTGCACACTTAGGATAGAAATAAAGTTCGAATCCACCTGCTCCAGTGTAGCCAGTATTTGATAAAATTACGTCTTTACATCCTGCAAAGTCTCCTATCTTAAATGTATAATAAGGGATCTCTGATAGATTAACGTCGGTTAGCTTTTGTAAAACTTTAAGGGCTTTTGGTCCTTGTATTGCCAATTGAGCCATGTTGTCGCTACCATTCTCTAATTCCGCTCCAACGCTGTTCTTTTTGTTACACCAGTTCCAGTCTTTTTCGATGTTGGCTGCGTTCACGACAAGTAGATACTTCTCTTCTTCGTAATGATAGACAAGAAGATCGTCGATGATACCTCCCTCATCATTAGGGAAACAGCTGTATTGAATATCTCCAATGCCAAGCTTTGAAGCATCGTTTGAACAGATATTTTGAATGAATTCCAAAGCTTTAGGACCTTTCACCCAAAATTCTCCCATGTGTGATACGTCGAATACGCCAACTCCATCAATAACTGTTTGATGCTCTTCGATAATTCCTGTTGGATATTCAATTGGCATGTTATAGCCTGCGAACTCATGCATCTTTGCTCCAAGGGCAATGTGTATATCCGTGAACGGAGTCTTTTTGATCATAATAACTAGTACTTTACTTATGTTAGACTTAAATATAATTAAATTGTGTCCGTAAAGATAAAGAATATTTTAATACTTTGTCCTGTTTTAAGACTTAAATCTTAAAATCTTCTCTTAAAACCCTGCTTGATACCTCAAAAAAAAGAATATTTTCTGAGCCTCATATTTCTTTAATGTTTAGGAGGTGCTTAGAACCCTTGTTCCATTGGCATAAAAAAAGGTGTGGAAGAGACTCGAAAATTTCTTGGGAAGATTTTTAGAAATCGTTGGGAAGATTCAAATGAACCGTTGGGAAGATTTTTTTAGTTCTTCCCAAGGGATTTTTTTTAGATGTGCTTATTCCTTTTTTATGATCTAAAAATAAATTACGAATAAGGCTCACTTTTTTCGAAGTGAGCCTTATCTATTTCAAAAGAGAAGAGAGAGGATGATTTGCTTTGAGCAAACTAATGATAGGGCATAAGCTCAGGTTTGACAGAGTTATGCTTTATGTCAATAATTCTTTTGTCCCAACGAGACTCTCTTTTCCTGTTTAGGTTATAGCCCTCTGAGAAAATATCGAAATCAGCTTTGTAATAATCTGATTTGATTTTGAGCAAGCCCATAATCGAATAAGGTAAGATGTCGGACATAAATGGGCGATCTTTTACTTTTTTTATCCGTGGCAGGAGTGAGGGTTCTAGCTCCTGCATTTTTGGACTGACGTAAATCATAAAAGGAATCGATACTCCGCCTAGAGAGAGTGAATGCCCCGCAAGATTAGGGTTGTTGGGATCATCATAAATTGCCTGTCCATGATCTGAAAGATAAATGATGATGGCTGGCTCGTCCTTGTAGGCTTCAATAATCTGACTAACAACATAATCATTAAAATAGATACTGTTAAGGTATTGAGCTATTGTGGTCGCTTTGTCTTGATCCGATGCAAAGCCTTTTTGAAGGATGTCCTGAGCTTTGAATTTCTCAAAGCTCGCTTTATAGCGACTTCCATAATCAACATGAGAGCCCATTAGGTGAATCAGTTCAAATGAGTTCTGATCTTTGATTGGGGTTTCCTTGATGTACGATTTGATATGAGGAAGAACGGCATCATCTTGTCCTCCTCTGGTGATGTGAAAGGTGCTATCAGCCTGAGTAGCTATTGCTGAAACAGGTTGAATATAACTGGAGTATTTCTCTTGCTTGCTCAACCAAAATGTTCGGTAGTTTGCTGACTTCATAAATACAGGGAGGCAAGGTTTCTCATACCATGTTGCTGAGTCCTCTACAGTTTTTAGGCTCATTAGATTGGTTATCGAGCCAATAGTGAAATAATTAGATGAAACGGCATCAGAGAATAATTGCAAGTCGCCCTTTAGTGTGAGGCTATCAAGCTTTGGAGTGTTCTCTAGAGGGTAGCCATAGCAATGCATAAAGTCTGGACGAAGTGACTCTCCAAGAATGAAAACAAAGTGATGCTTTGGGAAACTTTCATCTTGAGAGATATACCCTTCTAGAGAATCTTTTCCTTCTAGTTTGCTGATGTATTCATCTTGCTCTTGGAGATGTGAAAAGGTTTCTTCAAAAGCCCAAAATAATCTTTCTGGAGGAGTTAGTGTCGCAAAGGCTATAGCATCTGGCTTTGTATAAAAGACATAAAACATCCTAGGGTAGAAGTAGCCTATTCCTACTAAGAAGACCGAAAGCATTCCCATTGGTAGGATCGGAAGTAAGAAGTCCTTTATCTTGGTTGATAGATGCAAGATAAAATAGCAGAGCATACGAGTCGCTAGACTTAGGACTGCAGCTCCTCCGAGGGCAAGGAAAGTTGGATAATAAGTTGACCAATAAATAGTCGAACTCCAGAACTCTTTCGTTTCATTGCTGTTTGTCGCTAAAATAGCTAATGCGATAGATGGAGAGAAAAATGTGCTGTAAGTATCCAAAAGGAAGCCTTCACCTAGGAAAAATAAGCTTGCAACAAGATAAATTATCCACTTAATTCGTTTAAATGTTTTAGGGCTTTTGATCAAGCTTAGGAGAGCTAAGATGACAAATGACCAAAAGAATGGCAGAAAGGTTAGACGATATAAGGGTTCGATAACCTTGGGGTCGGTCATGAATCCGTTGAAATAAATATTAATGTAGGATTGGAGAACGAGGAGGAATACGAAGACGTAGCTCCTTTCAAGTAAACGTTCTGTATAAGCAACAAAACGAGGATGCTTAGTTCTTGAGAATAAATTCATAAATATTACAATATTTTGTGTGATTTGTTGATACAAAGATAGTTTAATTCTAAGAAAAAGGCTCTCAGGCTTTTGAAAATATTTATATTTGTAACCATAGAATAGATTAGAGCTGATGAACAAACTTTTCGTTTTCAACGCAGGACATGAAGAAGCTTTGCGAATACCCCTTGAACAGAACTATACACCTAGCAAAGAAGTACGAGCATTACGTCAAGATTTAGGTTCAATCTTGCAGGTTCTTTGCCAAGATGGGGATTATGTTTGGCTTTGGGCAGATGAAAGTCATGGCTATAGGTTAATGAATGCTCAAGGAATAATCATAGAAGATTGCTCTAAATTGTCCACTCTTGATGTTCAGCTTTGGGCATTAGATGGGCATACGATTAAACTATTAAAGCTGGAAGCTCCAAAGCTAGAGCTACGCTTGAACTATCCGCTCCTGAGTGATGCATATCTTTCTGCCTCTCATCGTTCGTTTTCTGTGAAGATGTTGAATGCTTTGCGTGGACGTATTCCTTTTGATGAAGTGGTTATTCCAAAGTGGTTCTACCCTCAGTCGGATGGTTGTGTTACTCAAGAAGCAGAATCTCGAATAAAAGAGGAGATAGACACTCAACTCAAAAGTATCTATGCACAGGCTTATACACAGGCATTACTTAAGAGATCTTACACCTCTTCAGGCAGGGGACTGTATCCTTTTAAGTTAAGTAATAAGCCCTATGACCTTGAGAAAGTCCTAGCTTATGCCAAGGCTTGGGGAGGACTAAGCATTGAACCCCTTCTAGATTTGCAAGAAAACTGGGCAGTTGAGTACTATCTTTCTTTGGACGGAACGATTGAGTTTGTCGCTCTTTCCCAATTCAAAACAAATAAGTATGGTACATATCAAGCCAATATCCTTGATAATCAGAGTAATCTGTACGATAAGTTAAATCAACACTTGGGCGGGAAATTAGACTTGCTCCTAGAAGCTCAGATGACTTTTCTCAAGGAGGAACTAGGAACTCACTATGAAGGTTATATAGGTGTTGATATGCTTGTTTATAAGTCTCCTAAGGGAGAAAAAATGCTTCAGCCAGTAGTAGAGGTAAACCTCCGTTGTACAATGGGTTTGCTCGCTCACAAACTTTATGAACAAGCGATGAGTAAAACAGGTTTATGGGAGGAGTCAGAAGGCTTTTCTGATGAAAGGACTAGACGTTTTACTCATTTTAAGATTGATTATGTCGGCGGTAAGTCTAGGACTAGCTTTGAAGCAAAAATATCTCAACTTAAACTACTCACACCTTACTGCTCAACAAGTTCATTTGTCGCCTACTTTAGTGAAAATTAAGCTTTGAAACATCTTGATGTTTAGGATAAGTCTAGAGAGACTTATGCACAATTATGAACAGGGCAAGGATTAAATCTGTATATTTGTCCACAGCAACAAAATAGAATAAGGTAAAAGATGAAAGAATATAAGGGAAAAAAAGGACTGATTGTCCTATCTGGTGGAATGGATAGTGTGACGCTTCTTTATGATTATCGGGAACAAATCGCCATGGCTTTGTCATTTGATTATGGATCGAAGCACAACGCTAGAGAATTGATCTTTGCACGTCTTCACTGCGAACGTTTGGGTATTCCGCATGTTCAGATACCTTTATCCTTTATGAGTGAGCATTTTAATAGTTCGCTCCTCAAAGGAGGAGCAGATATTCCTAAGGGTGATTACGATGCTGAGAATATTAAAAGCACTGTTGTCCCATTTCGTAATGGAATCATGCTGTCTATTGCTGCAGGCTTGGCAGAAAGTCATGACTTGGAGGCTCTCTTTATTGCGAATCATTTTGGGGATCATGCTATTTATCCAGACTGTCGCTCTGCTTTTATCGAACCAATGCTTCAAGCCATTGAAGAAGGTACGAGCAATCATGTGCAACTTCTCGCCCCTTACACCCATATAGATAAGGGTGCTATCGCAAGCAAAGGAAAAATCTTAGGCTTGGATTACAGCGAGACATGGAGCTGTTACGAAGGAGGAGAGCAACATTGTGGCACTTGCTCCACTTGTCGTGAACGAATTGATGCGATGAAGGTCGCAGGTATTGAAGACCCTACAATTTATTTAGAGGCATGATTAATCAAAAACGTAACGAACTTGCCGAATCGTTAGAGGCAGAAGTCCTTGAACGCTTCCTGAAGTATGTAGCGATTGATACGCAAAGTCAAGATGAGTCTGAGACATTTCCCTCGACAAAGAAGCAGTTTGATCTGCTTAACTTTCTCGTTGAGGAACTGAAAAGTTTGGGTGTAGAAGATGTACTCCTAGATCAATATGGCTATGTCATGGCTAAGATTCCTGCAAGTGAAGGCTATGAGTCCGCTCCAGCGGTGGGACTAATTGCACATGTTGATACTAGTCCTGACTTGAGTGGTGCGAATGTGTGCCCATGTATTCACCGAAACTATGATGGATCCGAGCTTCCGCTTGGATCAGATTATCGTCTAAGTCCAAAGCAATTTCCTGAGATGCTTGAACTTCTTGGTCATACATTGATTACGACTGATGGAACAACACTTCTAGGAGCTGATGACAAAGCTGGAATAGCTGAGATAATGACTGCCGTATCTTATCTGATGAAGAATCCAAATGTTAAGCATGGTGTGATTTGCGTAGGCTTTACACCTGACGAAGAGGTTGGTAGAGGTGTAGATTATTTTGATGTGAAAAAGTTTGGAGCCAAGTATGCGTATACTGTAGACGGAGGAATAGAGGGGGAACTTGAATACGAGAACTTCAATGCCGCCTCGGCTCAAATCCGTGCAAAGGGACTGAATGTTCACCCAGGTTATGCTAAGGATAAGATGGTTAATGCCTTGTCTCTGCTTACGGAGTTGGATTGTTCGCTTCCTCGGGAGCAAAGACCTGAATGTACCGAAGGTTATGAAGGATTCTTTCATCTTATTGACCTTGCGGGTTCTGTCGATGAAGCAAAATCTGTTTACATCATCAGAGATCATGATCGTAGCAAGTTTGAAGCGATGAAAGAGCTACTGGCAAAGCGTGTTGATGAGATAAATGCTCGTTATACTCAGACGGTTCTAGAGCTTGAACTAGAAGACCAATATTATAATATGAAAGAACAGGTTCTTCCTCACCCTCAGATGATCTGTTTAGCTGAGCAGGCTATGGAGCAGGCCGAGGTCAAAGCTCTTATACGCCCAATAAGGGGCGGAACAGATGGTGCTAGACTTTCGTATATGGGTTTGCCTTGTCCGAATCTCTTTACAGGAGGGGCTAATTTCCATGGTCGCTACGAATATGTTTCTTTGACGACAATGAGCAAAGCTGTTGAAACTCTGATTCATTTAGTTGAGCTTTGGTCAAATGATTCTTTCTAAGTGATTTGTATCATTTCTTCTTATAGCCTTTTAGCCCTTTTTCAAAGGCTGGGTAAATTCCTTGGGAAGAATTTTTGAAATCGTAGGGAGCATTTATTTGAATCTTAGGGAAGAAATTTTGATTTCTTCCCTAAGATTTTTTTATTGTTTGCTTTGATGTTTTGTAGTGTTGGGTGGGTCTACTCCTTTTGTCCTTATTTTCATTGAGAAATAAAGCATGTTTTTTTTGAGCTTATGGTTTGATTTAATTGTTTTTCACGTGGAATCAGTATCTTTGTTAGGTTGCTTGTCGAAGCGATGAGCATATAGAAGGTTTAATTATGTTATAGATTTTGATGAAATACAGGACTATTGCAATTATTTCTGGGGGATATTCTGGCGAAAGGGAGGTTTCTTTTCGCTCAGGTAATGCGATCTATGAGTGGTTGCTTCAAGCCAAAGAATTTATTCCTGAGATAGAACCTTATCTTGTTCGCTTAGGACGTAAGGAGTGCTTTGTCGAGCTTGCTGGTGGTGAGCAAAGGGTTATTGATAAGTCTGACTTCTCTTTTCTTAATCCTTCTGGGGAACAGGTGCATTTTGACTATGCGTATATCACGGTTCATGGAACACCTGGGGAGAATGGTCTCTTGCAAGGCTACCTAGATATGCTGGAGATACCCTATAATACAGGTGGGGTTACTTGCGAAGCTCTTACCTTTAATAAGTATTTCTGCAATAAGTTTCTCTCAACCTTCGAAGGTCTACGCGTCGCTCCTTCGTTACGTCTTAAGGAAATGACCCAAAGCTCAGAGGATGTTAAGGCTATTCTTGATCAACTGGGACTACCACTTTTTGTAAAACCTAATACGGGAGGTTCGAGTATTGCCACATCTAAGGTCGAGCTAGAGGAGGACTTTGAACCAGCCCTTCGGACAGCTCTAGCCGAAGCAGAGGAAGTCATGGTAGAAAGTTTCATCAAAGGCTTGGAGCTGACCTGTGGTTGCTATCGAGATGAGCAAGGACTTGTTCAGGCTCTGCCTGTAACCGAAGTTGTTACTCATAACAGCTTCTTTGACTATAACGCTAAATATAAAGGAGAGGTTGAGGAGATTACGCCAGCTCGTATTGATGAGTCGCTGACTTCCTTAGTACAAGAACTTACAAAGCATATTTACAATTATTGTGATGCGAGGGGTGTCATTAGAGTGGATTACATTGTAGAGGAAGATAATTACCCTACAATTCTAGAAGTTAATACCACACCTGGAATGACTCCAACCAGCTTTATTCCTCAGCAGGTGGCAGCAACTGGTGAGCGTATGCCTGAATTCCTAATTAAAATTATCAATCAATAAGTCATGGATTACGAAAAATATAAATCAATCCGCCCTCTGCTTCCAGAAGAAGTAGCTCAGGCAATCAAAATGTTAGTTGAAGAACCTATGCTGAAGGAAGCTTTCTCTGCTTTTGGTTTAGGCGTATCTTGGGAGCAAATGGTGCAAGCCCTTGAGGCATGCCAGTCTGTCGAAGATTTCAAAAAACAGGTGAGTTATAAACTTGTTAAAGGCATCATGCAAAAAGCTTGTCGCTCGGTAGATTTTGTAGATCATGCAGGATTAAAAACGGATCAAGCTTATACATATATTTCTAATCACAGAGATATTATTTTGGATTCGGCATTTCTGAGCGTAATGCTTTTAGATAAAGGTCTTGTTTTTCCTCAGATTGCAATAGGGGATAACCTATTAATCCTTCCATGGGTTGAGACGCTTGTCAAATTGAATGGGAGCTTCTTGGTCAAGCGTAACCTACAAGGACGAGAGGTCTTGCTTGCCGCTAAGATGCTTTCTGAGTACATGAATGATGCCATTAGGGAAGGACAACCGCTATGGATTGCTCAGAGAGAGGGTAGGGCTAAGGACTCATCAGATCATACTCAGCCAGCTTTACTCAAGATGCTTTCGATTGGAGCTGGAAAGGGAGTCTCGTTCCTAGAAGCTATTAGGCAGTTGAATATTGTGCCAACCTCTTGTAGCTATGAGTTTGACCCATGTGACTTCCTCAAAGCTCAAGAGATGCAGATCAAACGCGACTGTCCAGATTATAAGAAGTCCAAAGCAGATGATGGTATTAACATGAAGACTGGTGTGTTTGGTTACAAGGGAGCTGTACATTTTGCCACAGGAAAGCCTCTAAATGAAGCCTTGGATCGCGAAGATTGGTCGGATATGCGTCCTGCAGATCAGGTTGTAAAGGTTGCAGAGCTTATTGATAAAGAGATTTATCGTGCCTACAAGATGTTCCCATGTAACTATGTAGCCTTAGATATGCTTACTCAGAGCCAAGACTATACTCAGTATTATACGGCAGAAGACAAAGCTCAGTTTGAAAAGTATCTTGCCGAGCGTCTAAGCCTTATTAAGCTCCCAGAGGGATTGGTCAAAGATGAAGAATTTTTAACTGCTCGCTTGCTTGAGATGTATGCTAACCCAGCAAAGAACTATTTGAGCGTTCAGGGATAATTATTTATTTTTGTTCATCTAGAATTATTGAGCTTCGGACTTGGCATAGTTTAGTCTCGTCTTGGAGCTGATTCTAGAATGGAGCTAATAAAATGTAAGAGAATGAAGAAATTAGTCTTTGCTACGAATAACGAGCATAAGCTCTCGGAAATCAGGCAGATTTTAGAAGGAAAGTTCGAACTTGTCGGCTTGAAGGATATTGCTTGTTTTGACGATATAGAGGAGACCTCAGATACGCTTGAAGGTAACGCTCTGATAAAAGCACGCTATGTATTCGAACGCTTTGGACTCCCTTGCTTTGCAGATGATACAGGTTTGGAAGTGGAGGCCTTAAATATGGCTCCAGGTGTCCATACCGCTCGCTATGCTTATGCAGATCGTTGCGACAACGAGGCGAATATATCGAAACTTCTCTCGGAATTATCTCATGTCCCAGATCCTCGTAAGGCTCAGTTTCGCACAGTAATCGCTTTGATTGATGAGGAAGGAGAGCATCTCTTTGAAGGCTCTGTCGTAGGAAAAATCTTACTTGAGCGATCGGGATGTCAGGGTTTTGGCTACGACCCTGTTTTTGCTCCTGAAGGCTACGAATATTCATTTGCAGAATTAGGGGCAGAGGTTAAGAATAAAATTAGTCATCGTGCCGTAGCTGTACAAAAACTTTTGGATTATCTATGCTAAAGCGAAGCCTCTACATATTTCTTTTGTCGCTCCTTTCCGTTGTTTTGAGTCTCCAAGCTCAAGATGATATGTGGAAATCTTATCTGAAACGAGAGAAGAATACTAAGTTTGTAGAGGTTGATGCTAAAGTTTTTGCCCTAGCAGATGGTTCACTCTATTCGTTTAATAAAAATAGTCTTCGTGAGCGAGCCGAACTTTGGGACAAAACAAATATCCTAAGTGATGTCATCATTCAAGACTTTGCTTATAATAAAAGGGAGAAAACATTCCTTATTTATTATCAAAATGGGGGAATAGACCTTGTTAATGACGACGGAACTTTTTATCTTGATGACTTGAAAGAGGCGGGTGCTTTGCCGAAAAAAAATCTTTCAAGCCTTGTGATGTGGCAATCGAAGTGTTGGCTTGCTGGAGACTTCGGTGTAGTCCTCCTAGATCTAAAGAAACACTTTGTCGAGACTTCCTTTTTCTTAAATAAAAGTGTAGAGAGCTTTGCTCTAGATACTAAGAAGAAAAAGATTTACCTCTTGCATAATCATCAGGTCTTTTATGGTTTCCTTTCGGAAAATCTTCAAGATCCAGGTACTTGGCATCACCTTGCAAATGAAGAGGCAAATAGCTCCACTCAGCCAAAGCTTAGCCTTGTTCGTTTGTTCTATTTCCAAGGTCGTTTACTTGCCTTAGGAACAGATAAGACGTTCTATACCCTCAATCCTAATGATCAATGGGATCGCCTTAATCTTCCCTTTGCTTTAGAAGATTTGAATTGTGAGGAGGGACGACTATTTCTCTACTCAAAAGATCAAACGCTCTATGAATTAAAGGATCTAAATGGTCTAAAAACTCAAGTTATAGCTCGCTCAAGAGTGAAAACTCTCTTTCCAAGTAAGAATGAAAATTACCTTTATGCTCTAGATAATCAAGGCAAAGCTTATCGCATGAAGAGGCTCGATGCTAACCAACCTTGGCAAAGAGACTCCTTGGAAATCGCATGTAATAGTCCCTATGCGAACGAATATTTTTCCATGCGTTGCAAGAATGGTTATCTATACACAGTGAACGGTGGGCGAGATATTAACAATCTTGGAAATAAAGGAGTGGTGCAACTCTTCGATGGTGTTGAATGGGTTTATATCAACGAACGCTTCCAAATGATTGACCCTGTAGATATTTTACCCCATTATTCAGGACTACGTGGCAGATGTTTTGTGGCAGTTTGGGGTGCTGGTCTCTATGAGTTTAACGGTTCTGAGCTTATCCGTCATTATGATCCAAGGAATAGTAAACTAATTTCTGCCGTAGGACCTTCTCGAATTGACTATGTACGTGTCGGATCACTCTGCTACGATAAAGAAAATACTCTTTGGATGGCTCAGGGTGGTGGGCGAGTTGTATCCTTTGCTAAGGATGGACGCTGGCAGAAGTATGAATACGATGTTAATATGGGTACGAACTCTTTCGCCAATCAGATTGCTCTAAACAATGGCGTTAAGTGGTTGGCGGATTATCATCGTGGGAATAACAGCGAGGGTGTTACCCTATATAATGATAAGGGTACAGCGAGACTTGAGGACGATGATGTCGTACATATTTCCTCTTTTGTGGATAGTCAGGGGAAGGAGTTTGCCTTGGGGAAGATTACTTCTATGGTATTAGACCGCAAGTCGGTGCTTTGGCTTGGGTCATCTCTTGGACTTTGTTCAGTCGTTCAGCCCCAACGAATCCCCAAGCATGGAGCATTGCCTGTAATCTCTCGTCCTATTGCTGGCGAAGAACCTGACTATTATTATGTATTGGATCGTACTGCAGTTCTGTCCATTGCAGTGGACAATCTAAATAGAAAGTGGCTTGGAACACAGAATGATGGGCTATACTTGGTTTCGGAAGATGGGACGGAAGTTTTGAAACATTACACAGCTGAAGATAGTCCTTTGAATGACAATCGTGTTGTCTCACTTGCCTTTGATGATATTTCTGGGAAACTCTATATTGGGACGAACCAAGGACTCAATAGCTTGGATACGAATACTGGTTTAGACCCTACGAAGAAAAGCTTGTCTGCTTACCTCTACCCAAATCCACTTCGTCCAAATGACTCTAACATTGTAAGCTTGGAGCGTCTACCTGCTCAATCAAGAATACAAATCTCTGACGGCTATGGTCATGTCTTGTTTAGTAAAGATTTAGATCGTACAAGTTTCCAATGGAATGCTGTTCAGCGTTCTGGTCAAAGACTTTCTGCTGGGGTTTATACCATTTATATCTACGATAAGAAAAAAAATAAGACACAAACACTCCGTTTGGTAGTGATTGATTCAGATAAGAAACACTAAGAATTAAAAAAATATGAAGAAATTATTACGCATCCTATACTACATTTATTATTTCTTGATAGGATTGCCTCTTTTCGTTATTGAGACGATAATTATATGTACTCTCATCGTTATTTGGTGTTCTATAGGTTATGGTTCTTGGGGTAGCCGTAACTTTGGACGTGTCTGGGCGAAGCTTGCTCTTTGGCTTCACTTCTGTCCTGTAGAGATTGAGGGAATGGAGAATTATCCTAAGGAAGATGCTCCTTGCGTTGTCGTTGCGAATCATCAGTCTTCTTTCGATATTTATGTCCTTTATGCCTATATTCGCATGTCTTTTAAGTGGGTTCTTAAGGAGGAACTTCGCAAGATGCCTTTCATCGGTTGGGCATGTGAGGCTTCTGGCTTCATATTCGTTGATGACAAAAGTCGCTCATCTATTGTGCAAACTATCGAAGCGGCGAAAAAGACCCTTGCTGATGGGCATTCAGTTTTCATATTCCCTGAGGGAAGTCGTACCATGACTGGTAAAATGACTCGCTTCAAAAAGGGTGCGTTTGTCATGGCAAGCGAACTAGATGTTCCCATTTTGCCGATTTCGATTGATGGAGCATTTAATGTTTTACGTCGTGGTGATTGGTTGGCTTATCCTCATAAAATTAAAATTACAATCCATCCAAAAATTAAGGTTTCAGACTGTGGAGAGCTACCTGCTGGCATTATTCATGCGACACGTAAGGCTCAAGATATTGTAGCTTCAGTCTTGCCTATGGAGGAGCATTCCGAGGTGGAAAAATAGCCTAGCGGACAAGTTGAAAATTTCTTCCCAACGATTCAAAAAAATCGTTGGGAAGATTTTTTTGAACATTCCCAACGTTTTTCGGAAAAGTTGCCTGAAACTTTTTAGCTCTATGAGAATATTTTGAAAGGCTTTCTCTAAAAGTAGTTTCTCTTGAGCTTTGTTTCAAAAACTTTGTGCTTCTCTTCGAAGTAATCAAAGTCTAAACAAATTCTATTTAGACTTGTTCTTTTATACAGATGAAGGCATGTCTCAGCATGTTTTTTTGTGGATTACAGAAAAAAATAAGTATATTTTGTATCTTTGTTGTCACTACAAGTGGTGATTACTTGGGTGAAAAGAAGAATATTTAATGACCGATAGACAAATAACAGAGGATAAAGCTGTCCAAATGAGTACTGACAAGAAGGTATATATTGAGACCTATGGATGTCAGATGAACGTGGCAGATAGTGAGGTCGTCGCTTCAATTATGAATATGGATGGCTTCGAAGTGGTCGAAACTGCGGAAGAAGCTGATGCAATCTTGATTAATACTTGTTCCGTTCGAGAGAATGCTGAGCAGAAAGTCTTGAATCGATTAGAATACTACAATGGTATACGCCGAAAACAACGTCGCAATATGTCGATAGGTGTTTTGGGTTGTATGGCTGAGCGTGTTAAGGAGGATTTGATTGCTCATCACGGAGTGGATCTTGTGGTTGGTCCTGATAGCTATCTTGATTTACCTAACCTTATTGGAGCCGTGGAGCGAGGAGAAAAGGCTATTAATGTAGAACTTTCGAAGCAAGAAACCTACAAAGATGTCATGCCTTTGAAAATAAGTGGTGTACATATCTCTGGATTTGTCTCAATCATGCGTGGCTGTAATAACTTTTGTACCTACTGCATCGTCCCTTATACGCGAGGACGTGAACGTAGTCGAGAGATAGATAGTATTCTTCGTGAGGTGAAAGACCTTCAAGAGAAGAAGTATAGAGAAGTAACACTCTTGGGACAAAATGTCAATTCGTATAACTATAAGGGCGAAGATCGAAGCTATGACTTCGCTGATCTTTTAGAAGCTGTCGCTCTAGCTGTGCCAAATATGCGCATCCGTTTTACCTCTCCTCACCCAAAGGATATGGATGATAAGGCAATCGCAACCATGGCAAAGTATCCAAATATTTGTCGCCATATACACTTTCCTGCCCAATCTGGGAGTAATCGTGTCCTTAAATACATGAGACGTAACTATACGAGAGAATGGTATCTCAATAGAGTTGAAGCCATTCGTAAGGTTATGCCTGATTGTGCTATCAGTAGTGATCTTTTCTGTGGTTTCCACGGAGAGGAGGAATCTGACTTCCAAGATACATTGCAACTTATGAGGGAAGTTGGTTATGATGCCTCGTTTATGTTTAAGTACTCGGAGCGACCTGGCACTTACGCAGCACGTTTTCTTGATGATAACGTTCCCGAAGATGTAAAAGGTCGCAGGTTGTCAGAAATGATTGAGCTACAGAATCAACTTTCGTTAGAAAGTAATCAACGAGATATTGGTAAGGTTGTTGAGGTTTTAGTGGAAGGGTTTAGTAAGCGTTCAAGGGAGCATCTCTTTGGACGTACGCAACAGAATAAAGTGGTTGTCTTTGAAAAGCAAGGCTATCGTCTCGGACAGTATGTTCAGGTTCTGGTAGAATCTGTTACTTCGGCTACCTTGATTGGAAAACCTACAGCTTCCGCCCCAGCACGTACACCTTTAGATATAAAAAAATAGTATTATGTCATTTAAAGATTTGAAGAGTAAATTAGGTATGCCAGAGCCATCACTTAGACGGTTGCCTTGGTATCTTTCACATGTTAAACTCTTATATGCTGATGGTTTGACGCAAGTCTCTTCTACAGCTATTGCAAGAGGAGTTGGACTTGATCCCGCACTTGTGGCTAAGGATCTCTCTTATGTTTCTTTAAGAGGTCGTACGCGTGTAGGGTATCAGATCCAAGAAGTGATTGAGGTGCTTGAACAGGTTTTAGGTTTTACAAGCTCTCATAAAGCCTTTCTCTTAGGAGTCGGTAGTTTAGGTTCTTCATTACTTGCAGATAAAGGTTTGAAGCATTTTGGATTAGATATTGTCGCAGGATTTGATGTTGATCCTGATATTGTGGGGCGAAATATTGGAGAAGTTCCTGTTTTTCATGTTGATGATATTGCCTATCGTATGCAACAAGATAATGTTTCGATCGCAATCCTTGCCGTACCTATTAAACAGGCTCAGCAGATGAGTACCATGCTTTCAAATATTGGTGTTCGAGCTATTTGGAATTTTACCCCTGTGCGTATTCAAGTTCCTGAGGATATTGTTGTCCAAAATACCTCAATGTATGCTCACCTTGCCCTCATGTTCTCACGTTTACAGCTGACACAATCTTCAGAAGATTAGTTCAATGCGATGAAAATCTTTGCTCTAGCATTTAATTTTCAAGAACGAAAAGAGGACTTCCTATCTTCTGGTATTACTCATGCTCAGCTTAACTCAGAGGATCGCTTGCTCTATTTTCATAAGGGCGATTCGATTCTTCGACCAAATATGCCCTTTTTTCTCCCTGATTGGACACAACAGATGGAAGCAGGCGTTGAGATTGTTGTGCAGATTAAACGAGTGGGAAAGTGTATTGCTGAGCGTTTTGCTCATCGTTACTATGATAAGTTTACTTTAGCTTTAGACTTCACTGCTCGAGATCTTCTTAATGAATCAATCTCTTTAGGGCAAGCATGGACGAGGGCGAAGCTCTTTGATAATGCACTTGCAGTAGGGGAGTGGCAGACTTGTGACGAGTATGATTTTCCAAATACGGATTTAGACTTTCGCTTGGAGCGAAACGGAGAACTTGTACAAGGGGCTAATACGCAGGACTTGATCCATTCGATTGATCAGGCTATTGCTGAGATTAGTCAGGCTCATACCTTGAAGATTGGTGATTTGATTCTTTTGGGTACTCCGAAGGACGCTCCAATTTGCCAAATTGGAGATAGATTTGAGGCATTCTTAGGAAATAAATCTTGTCTTCGAGTTGAGATTCGATAGACTTTTTTGCCTAGACTTTTTCATTCTTCTTGGGGATAAAGTCAAAATAAACCTTTAACTTTGTACTTGTGTGTACATAATTCTATGGAATAATGGGAGATGTACCCTTTTTTGTTGGATAAATAAATAAAAAATATAAGAAAATGGCGGTAGGAACCAAGTATATTTTTGTAACAGGAGGCGTAGTGTCTTCTTTGGGTAAAGGCATCGTTGCGGCATCCCTAGCCAAGCTTTTGCAATCTAGAGGCTACAGCGTAACCATTCAGAAGTTTGATCCTTATATAAACATTGATCCAGGTACTTTGAATCCTTACGAGCATGGAGAATGTTATGTGACAGACGATGGTCATGAAGCTGACTTGGATTTGGGACATTATGAGCGTTTTTTGAATATTTCTACCTCACGAGCAAATAATATTACGACAGGACGTATTTATCAGAATGTGATTAAAAAGGAACGTCGTGGCGATTACTTAGGTAAAACTGTCCAGATTATTCCACATATCACAGATGAAATCAAACGTAATGTTAAGTTGCTTGGACAGAAGAATCAGTACGACTTTGTCATAACTGAGATTGGAGGGACTGTAGGAGATATTGAATCTTTACCGTTTTTAGAGAGCGTTAGGCAATTAAAATGGGAAATGGGAGCAGACTGTATCTGTATTCATTTGACTTATTTACCCTATATTTCTGCAGCAGGCGAGGTTAAAACAAAGCCAACTCAGCACTCTGTAAAACAATTGCAAGAGGTCGGTATTCAACCAGATGTCCTCGTCCTTCGTACGGAGCATCCACAGAAAAGTGATTTGCTTCGTAAGGTTGCTCTATTCTGTAATGTGACAGAGGATTCTGTTGTGCAGTGTGTTGATATGCCTTCTATCTACCAAGTGCCACTTGCTTTGCAGGAAGAAAAGCTAGATGAGGTTGTCCTCCGCAAATTGAAACTTGACCCTAAGAAAAGTGTTGCCGAGCTTAGTACATGGCATAGCTTCTTAGAGATGCGTAAGGAAGCTAAAGATACAATAAATATTGCCCTTGTGGGGAAATATGTTGAGCTACAAGATGCTTACAAGTCTATTGACGAAGCACTACATCAAGCCTCAGCTTACAACCGATTGAAGCTAAATCTTGTTTCTGTACATAGTGAGAAGATTACAGCTGATAACGTCGGTCAAATGCTTTCAGGTATGGATGGTGTTGTCGTTGCACCTGGGTTTGGATCAAGAGGTTTAGATGGGAAGTTCGAAGCTTTGAAATATACGAGAGAAAATAAGATTCCAACTCTTGGAATCTGTCTTGGTATGCAGTGTATGGTTATCGAATTTGCTCGCAATGTTTTGGGTTATGCTGATGCAAATACCGCAGAGAATGCTCCTGAATCAAGCTGTCGTGTTGTAGATATTATGGAAGAGCAAAAATCTATTTCAGACTTAGGCGGATCGATGCGTTTAGGTGGTTACGATTGTCGCTTGCTTAAAGGCAGTAAGATTGCCGAAGCTTATGGTAAGGAGTTTATTCGTGAGCGTCATCGTCATCGCTTCGAATTTAATAGCCAGTACCGTGAAGCCTTCGAAAAGGCTGGTTTGCAATGTGTTGGAGAGAACCCAGAAACAGGGCTTGTTGAGGTCGTAGAACTGGCTAATCATCCTTGGTATATTGGAGTTCAATACCATCCTGAATATCGTAGTACCGTACTTGAGCCAAATCCCTTGTTCCTAAGTTTTATAAAGGGAGCTAAGGAACAAAAAGATGCTTAGTCTAGAACTTAGAACACTTGAACGAATAGAAAAATATTATAATGGATAAAAATACACTTACAGGGCTTATTCTTATTGGAGCAATCATCATAGGTTTTAGCTTCTTTGGAGAAACAGCTCCTGTTGAAGAGAATACAAAACAAAATGTAGTCATAGAGCAAGCAGATGCTCAGGGACAAGCATCGCCAATTGAAGAAGATGAAGATGATTATCTCAATAAAGATTCTCAAATTTCTGAGACAGGTTTAACTTGTATTGAGCAACCAGTTAGAGATATTCTCTTAGAAAACTCAAAAATCTCAGTAACCTTAAGTAGTCTAGGTGCTAAAGCTAAAGAGGTTAGACTTCTTGGATTTAAGAATCAAGAGGGTGGAGATGTAACGCTCTTCCATCCAACGGATGTGCATTTTAACTTGCCTATTCGCTCTTTGAAGAATACATTCATTGAGACAGAATGCTATAACTTTACCGTTGTAGAGCATACAGCAAGCAGTGTAACCTTTAGAATGCTTTTTGCCGAAGCTGATGCTTATCTTGACCTTGTCTACGAATTGCTTCAAGATGACTATCGTCTAAGCTTACGTTTAGCTGGGAAGAATTTGGATAAAGTGCTACCAATTAATACAACTCAGCAAACACTTGAATGGTCTGTCAAGACAATTCAGCAGGAGCAAAGTCATCGTTTTGAAGGACAGTATAGTGGAATCTATTATTATACAGCTTCGGGAGATGATGATGATTTGACAACCACAGATCAAGACTCCGAACGAGTATCGGAGTCTCTCCGTTGGGTTGCCTTTAAGGATAAGTATTTTAGTTCGGTTTTAATTAATAACTCTTCTGCTTTTGAAGATAGTAATTTGGAGATTCTTGCCATGCCAGATAGCAGTGGCTACGTTAGAGATTGTCGTTTGAATACGAGCTTTGCTTTTGATGTTAGACGAAATGCTCATGCTAGCTTTAGCTTCTTTTTTGGACCTAATGACTATGATCTCTTGACTTCTTACGATGAAGGGCTTTCGGCTGAACGTCAGCTTCGTTTGGACTATCTCGTGTATCTTGGAGCAAATATCTTTAGATTAGTTAATAAGTGGATTATTATTCCAGTTATTTCATTCTTGAAGATGTTTATTTCTAACTGGGGTATTATTATTCTCTTGCTAACATTGATTATTAAGTCAGCTCTATTCCCATTTACTTTCAAGAGTTATCTTTCACAAGCTAAGATGAGAGTGCTGAAACCTCAGATTGATGAGATTAATGCCAAGTATGAAGGGAAAACGGATCAAGAAACGATGCTGAAGAAGCAAAAGGAAACTATGAATCTATATAGCTCAGCAGGTGTTAGTCCACTTGGAGGCTGTTTGCCAATGCTTCTGCAAGCTCCATTTATGATTGCCCTTTACATGTATTTCCCAACTTCGATCTTTTTGAGAGGAGAAAGCTTCCTTTGGGCAAAGGACTTGTCAACTTATGATCCAGTTATTTCATGGGACTTTAATATTCCTTTAATTAGTAGTATGCTTGACAACCATATAAGCCTTTTCTGTTTGCTGATGACGATTGTTAATATTCTCTATATGAAGTATATTTCGTCTCAGAATTCAACAGCACCGACAGGTGATGTTATGACGGTTATGAAGTATATGCCTTACATGATGTCGGTAATGTTTTTCTTTATGTTCAACTCAAATGCCTCAGGTTTGAGTTACTACTATTTCGTTTCTATCTTGATTACAATTATTCAATACCTTGCTTCTCGCTACTTTATTGACGAGGAAAAGCTTCTAATTCAGCTTGAAGAGAATAAGAAGAAGCCTAAGAAAAAGAGTAAATGGATGGAGCGAATGGAGGAAGCTCAGCGTCAGCAGAAAGAAATGCAACGCAGGAAGCAAAAAGGACATTAGTTTAGTTAAATAGATTACTCCAAAGAAGCAGAGGTTTTATACCAATAAAGGTTAAAGCCTCTGCTTGTTTTTTTTCTGTTTAAGTCCTAGGATTCCAGGCTTTTTATCAGAGTCTTATAAAAAGGTTAAACTTGAATATTGAAATATTTTTGGTATATTTGAGAAATAATTAACTAAATTTAGAATAAGAATGAAGAAGATTTGTTTACTATTGCTTGCAATGTTTGGGCTTGTTGGTCTGAAAGCCCAAAGCGTTGCTCAGCCCAAGGATCTGGAGTTTAGTACTTCAGGAAAAGAAGTTTGGTACTACATGCAGTTTAAGTCTGGAGATGGCGTTATTGCCGATCAAGGGCAAGATAAATTATTAAAGACAGAAGAAGCTTTAAAGACAGATGCTCAACTATGGAAAATTGTTGGGAGTAGCTTGTCTAATTGTGAGCTTATAAATAAAGGGTCTGGTCGTAAGATCTATTTTGATGGTAGTAGGTTTAAGTCTGGCAATAGGGCTGGAAGACTTTTTATCCGTCCTACAAACCTAAAAGATTTTGCTCCAGCTTGGGAGGTTGGAGCTTCAAATACTTCAGGTCAAACGATGAATCAAAATGGAGGGAAAGGAATAGGTAAGGAGATTGGAGTTTGGAGTAGTGATAGTGGTAACCCTCTTCTATTTGTCTTAACGAAAGATATTCTCATAAAGGACGCATTGCCTGAAAAACTTACAGAGTATACTTGTTCTGGGGCGAAGCTCTATAGACCAAAGCATTTGAATACTCTTTGGTATAAGCAACCTGCAATCTCAAACAAACGTAAAGTTGATAATCCTTGGATGGAGTACGCTTTGCCTATTGGTAATGGAGAGTTTGGAGCAATGATCTTTGCGGGTGTACGTCGTGATCTCATACAGTTCAACGAAAAGACCCTATGGGGGGGCAATGATAGGGGACGATCTCCTTATCGTAACTTTGGACAATTATATATTGATAACTTAGACGAGTCAATTGCTCCAATTAAGGATTACGTTCGTTACTTAGACATTGAAGATGCTATTGCAGGCACAGAATATAAGTCTGCAGATGGAGGAACAACTTTTACTCGTCAATATATTGCTTCAAATCCTGATAAGGCAATCCTTATTCACATGAAAGCTGAAGGTTCGAAGAAATTAAATCATAAAATCTTCCTATATAATGCAAACGGTGGTAAGGCTAGTTATAAGAATGGAATGGGAGCATTCTCTGGAAAACTAGATATCGTTTCTTTTAATGCTCAGTTAAAGGTTGTTGCTAAGGATGGAGAGATTAGTTCAGACGATACTGGTATTACAGTAAAGAATGCCTCTGAAGTAACCCTTTATTTGGTTGGCGGAACTAATTATGACCCTATAGCTCAATCATATACTTATGACGAAGCTCAATTAGTTCCTAATATGTCAGATCGTTTAGCTCAAGTTTCTACACAGCCTTGGGACGCAGTCCTTGAAAAGCACCTTGCCGATTATAAACCTATCTATAACCGAGTAAAACTAAACTTGGCAGGAGCTACCAATAATACAGAAACAGAGCAACTCGTTAAAGACTACAACCTCCTTCCTTATAAGGAACAAATGGCTTCACCTAAGGAGTTGATGCTGGAGCTTCTTTATTTCAACTATGGTCGTTACATGCTCATCGCTTCTTCTCGTGGAGTTGCCGTTCCCAATAATCTTCAAGGTATTTGGAATAATAGTAACACTCCATCTTGGGGATCAGATATTCATACCAATATCAATATTCAGATGAACTATTGGCCTGCAGAGCCTCTAAATATGTCAGACTTGCATATGCCTCTGTTGGAATTTATCTACAACATGGCGATGAAGCACCAAGAGTGGCAAAAATTTGCTAAAAAGTCTGGTCAGACGAAGGGTTGGACTGCTTTTACTGAATGTGATATTTTCGGTCGCTGTACAGGATTCTCTAATAACTATGTCGTAGCAAACGCTTGGTTCTGTGCTCACTTATGGCAACATTATCGTTATACTTTAGATAAGGATTATCTTAAGAATATTGCACTTCCTGCAATGCTTAGTTGTTCTGATTTCTGGCTTGAGCGTCTTATTCAGGATCGAATCAAGAAAGATGGTACTTGGGTTGCACCAAACGAATGGTCGCCTGAGCATGGTCCTAACGAAGATGCTGTTGCACACGCCCAACAACTTGTTTGGGATCTATTCAATAATACAATCAATGGTATCAAAGCTCTTGGTTTGGAGGATGCTGGTGTAAGCCAAGACTATTTAGATAAGCTAGAGAAGAAGTTTGCTCGTCTAGATACAGGTCTGCATACGGAACAGGCAAATGGTAAGACAATTCTACGAGAGTGGAAGTACTCTCCTGTAACTGTAGGGGAAGGACGAGGTAGAGGTCATCGTCATATGTCGCATTTGATGGCACTATTCCCTCTAACACAAGTTGGTCCTGATAGCGAATATTTCGATCCTATGATTAATTCAATGGATTTACGTGGGGATAAGTCAACTGGCTGGTCAATGGGTTGGAAGATAAACTTGTGGGCTAGAGCCTTGAAAGGTAATCGTGCGAGAAAACTTCTGAAAACAGCCTTGAAACACTCTACTTCATACGGAACTGACCAATCAAAAGGAGGTATCTATTATAACTTGTTTGACTCGCATGCACCGTTCCAGATTGATGGAAACTTTGGTGCGACATCAGGTGTGGCAGAAATGCTTCTTCAGAGCCAATTTGAAACAATTAACCTCCTTCCAGCTCTTCCTGATGCTTGGAAAGATGGATCTGTAACAGGGCTTAAAGCAACGAATAACTTCACTGTCGATATGTCTTGGAAGAAGGGTAAGTTGACAAACTTTAAGGTTGTTTCAAATGTCGGAGGAGCTTGTCAGCTTCGTTACAAAGGACTCTCTAAGCTTGAGCTAGTTGATCAGAATGGTAAGCCTATCAGTGTAGAGAAGACTGGTGATGATCAAATTACTCTGAAGATGACTAAGGGGCAGGTTCTTGATGTAGATATGCTTACTTCTAAGGGGCGTGTAACAGGCGGTAAGGCTGAACCTACTCCTGTTGAGCAGATCAGTGCTAAGAAGCCTCTTAGAGTTTCGGGACGTACAATCTATCTTCCATTCGAAGCTAAGACTACAGTTTATAGCCTTCTTGGTACAATCTTAGCGAAGACGAGTAAAGATGTTTTTACTTTGCCTGAGCAAGCAGGACAGAGTGTGGTAATCCTTAAATGTGATGTTAAGGGTGAAACAATTGTTTATAAGGTAGCCTTGCACTAAGCTAGCCTTCAATATAATCTTTTTTAGCGGACGAAACGATTTATTGTTTCGTCCGCTAATTTTATGTTATAGAGATACTTCATAGAATAATTTGTACATTTGTTCTATGTTTTTCTATCCATTAGAAGTCATCTATAGACACAAATGTCGTTTTATTGCTTGGAGTTTAACAGCTCTATGCCTGCTCTACCTTACTTCGTCCTTTTCTTGCGAGGAACTTTATGCTCAGAGTCCTGAGACTTCTCGTGATAGTCTATCAGTTCGTTGCCTGCAGGCATTTACGGTGTCAGCACGTCATCCTAAGGAGCTTTCGATTCTTCGTCCGCAGATTCTCTCATCTTTAGAACTAAAGAGGCTCAATGCACATTCATTGGCAGATGCCTTACGTTATTTTTCTGGAGTCCAAGTGAAGGATTATGGGGGAGTAGGGGGCTTAAAGACTGTGAATATACGAAGTATGGGTTCTCAGCATGTTGGTATTTATTACGATGGGATTGCTTTAGGTAACGCACAGAATGGACAGATTGACTTAGGACAATATGATTTGGATAACTTAGAGCAAATCAAGGTTTTCAACGGACAGAAGAGTGCTATGCTACAGTCTGCTCGAGATTTTGGACACTCTGGTACGGTTTATCTGAGAAGCAAAAGACCTCATTTCCTTGAGAATAAGAACTATCATCTTGCTCTAGCTCTAAAGATAGGTTCATTTGGGTTACTCAACCCTAAGCTTCACTTTGATTATCGAATGAGTCCGACAATCTCTTCTCGCTTTTCAGGAGAATTGACCACTGCTCATGGTCGTTATCCCTTTCGCTATCGCAAGTATGATGCTGTGGGCAAGAAGCTTCTTTATGACAAGGAAGCTATTCGAGAGAATGGAGATATTTTCGCCTTTCGCTTGGAGGAAAGTCTTTATGGTAAGCATGACTTTGGTTCTTGGCATGCGAAGTTTTACCACTACCAAAGTAAGCGAGGAATCCCTGGAGCAATAGTTAATAATGTCTGGAAGCGAGGCGAGAGGCTTTGGGATCGGAATAGCTTTGTTCAAGGACAGTTTGATTTTGCTCCATTTAAGAGATTTAACTCTGTTTTTAAGATGAAGTATGCCAATTATTGGACACGATTTCTAAGAGATGACAAACGAGAACTTTACTTAGACAATCAATTCCGTCAGCAGGAAGCTTACCTATCTTGTTCTAATGGATATAGATGGAGAGATTCTTGGTATGTTAATCTGGCTTATGACTATCTCTACAATCAGCTCCGTTCGAATATGTCTACCAGTCTTAGTCCTAATCGTAGTAGCCACTTCCTTGCAGTCTCTTCAACCTATCGTAAGGCTTGGGCGAGGGTTCAGGCTAGTTTGCTTGCAACCTTTGTTCGTGATTCTTTCGCTCAGTCCAAGACTGTTTTCTATCGTCAGGCTTTTAGTCCTGCTCTCTTAGGAAGTTTTAAGCTTTATCGAGGCTTAGACTTAAATACCTTTGTGAAGCATAGCTTTCGGATGCCCACATTTAATGATCTCTATTATGCAGATTTGGGAAATAGTCTCCTAAAACCTGAGTATACGACACAGTATAATCTTGGGGTTGTTTGGCAAACGTCTTTTCCTGCTTATAGCATCAAATCTTATACTTTAGGCTTAGAAATTTACCACAATCGTGTGAAAAATAAGATTGTAGCCTATCCAAAGGGACAGCAATTCCGCTGGACAATGCTCAATCTTGGGCAGGTCGTGATTAATGGTTTAGAAGTAAGAAGCTCATTTGATCTACAACCATTGAAGAGCTTGACGCTCAGTCTTAAAGGCTTGTATACATTTCAGCATGCAGTGGATCGGACATCCCCAAAGGATTCATTCTATAAACATCAGATTCCTTATGTTCCGAAGCATAGTGCTTCACTGATTGTCTCGGCTCTTTATCATTCATGTTCTCTCAACTATAGCTTTATCTATGCAGGGAAGCGTTACAATGCACAAGAGAATATTGACTATAACCTTGTACAACCTTGGTACACGAGTGATTTGAGCCTCTCTTACCTTTTTCGCCTTTGGTCGATGGACTGTACTTTACTCTTGGCTTGCAATAATCTATTTGCTCAAGATTATGAAGTGATTGCTAACTACCCCATGCCGAAGCGTAACTATCATTTAAGTATTTCTTTAACTCTATAAATTATGAATAGACGAATCATTACTTTGAAGTTTTCTTTCAGTCTGCTTTTGTCTTTGCTCTTCTTGTCTTGTCGTACAAACGAGCCAATAAACAAAAGTATTCAAACGCATGAGAACTTGCTCCATCAACCTAATAGTCCCTTCAGTATGATGTACTTGCTTGCCGAGGGGAATATGGGGTCAAATAAGGCAGCGATTGATTTAATTGATTTCACAAAGGGAAAATATTTGAGGAATATTTATGCTGAGCGTAATCCGAATGTAGTCAAAGAACTTGGCGATGTTGGGAATGATATCCTTGTGTATGGCTCTAAGCTTTATGTCGTGCTTAATGCTTCTCATAAGCTTGAAGTCCTAGATGCCTATACGACAAAAAAGATTAAACAAATCAATATTCCCAATGGGCGCTCCCTTGCTACCCATAAGGGTAAAGTTTATCTTTCTTCTTTTGTAGGCGAGATCAAGATTGATCCTAAAGCACCGCTTGGCGAGGTGGTACGGATTGATACGGTCTCTTTAGAGATTGATGCTCGCTGTCCTGTGGGCTATCAGCCAGAGGAAATGGCTATCGTTGGAGATTTTCTTTATGTCGCTAATTCTGGAGGCTACCGAGCCCCTAATTATGACAAGCGTTTGTCTATTATAGATTTGAGGGACTTTTCTTTGGTTCAGCACCAAGACTTAGGTATTAACCTTCATCATATTCGTAAGGATCAATACGACCAGCTTTGGGTTTCCTCTCGTGGTGATTATAAGAAGATTTCTTCAAGACTCTTTCGTCTTGAGATAGATAAAGGAACGGGCTTGCCACGTACTGTAGAAATGCTCCCAATACCTTGTCTAGATATGCTTGTTCTTGGGGAAAAACTTTTAATCGTTAGTAGCTCTTGGAGTGAACTTGGAGAGAAAATGCCCACTGAGTACATCACGATAAGCCTCAAAACTTCTCAAATTCTTTCAAAGAAGGCTCTGCCTGCAGCCCAATATATGGTCGAAACTCCCTCAGCTCTAGCTTATAATCCCTATAGCAAACGTATTTATGTAGCTGATGCCAAAAACTATGTGTCCAGTGGTATGCTCTTTGCTTTTGAAGAAAGTTCTGGAGCTTTAGCATGGTCTGTACAAACGAGTGATATACCTGCTCACATATGTTTCATTAAGAAGTAAAAAGTTTATTTAAGAGGAAAAATTGGTAGTTAGAAATAAATTTCTTACTTTTGCAGACGATTAGTTCTATTGTTGCCTAGATGGTGGAATGGTAGACACGAAGGACTTAAAATCCTTTGGCCATTATGGCTGTGCGGGTTCAAGTCCCGCTCTAGGTACTTTCATGATTGAAAAAGTAAGTTAGTTGAACTGATAGAACTAATCAAAGGAAGCGTTTGTAAGAGGTTTACAAACGCTTTTTTTATGCCTTATCTAAGCTCTGACAAAATCTTCCCAAAGAATGATTCAATTCTTTGGGAAGATTTTTTTGAATCGTTGGGAATGTTTTTTTAGTTCTTCCCTAGGATTTTTCGTGTTCCTCTGCTCCTTTGCTTTTATACCTCGAAAAGAGCAATTTGGTCATTCTTATGAATTTTTGTACTTTTGATAGGTTAAAAAATCTCTCATGCGAAGGGAATAGTCATTTTATATAAGAATACAATATAATAGATCCTCATGCTCGATTTAGCTGTGGTAACTTGGGATGTTGATCCTGCTATCTTTGAATTGTTTGGAAGGGAAATCCGCTGGTATGGTTTGCTCTTCGCTTTGGGATTGCTCTTTTTAGGCCCTGCTGTTGAAGCACGTATCTGGAAGAAAGAGAAGCTCAACCCTGAGCTAATGGACTCACTATTTGTTTATGTTGTCCTAGGAACAGTGATTGGTGCAAGGCTTGGGCATGTCCTCTTTTACGACCCTGTTTATTATTTTAGCCATCCTCTGGAGATTTTAGCCATTTGGCATGGTGGATTGGCAAGTCATGGGGGGACGATTGGTGTCATCTTTGGGGCGTGGCTCTTCTCTAAAAAAGTTGCTAAGCAACCACTACTTTGGACGCTTGACCGCTTGGCTGTGCCTGTTGGTTTGGCTGCAATGTTCATTCGCTTGGGAAATTTGATGAATAGTGAGATCTTTGGTCGTCCGACTGATCAGCCTTGGGGCTTTCGCTTCTTGCGTTCACCAGAATATATCGCCCTTGTTCCAGATAAAATCTTAGGCTGTCACCCAACGCAGATTTATGAAGCTTTGGCATACTTTGGGGTATTCCTCGGCTGCATGTGGCTCTATTGGAAACGAGATGCAGCCCAGCGTTATGAGGGCTTAATCGTAGGCTTCTTCCTTTTTGGTATCTTCTTTTCACGCTTTCTTATTGAGAGTATTAAGAATGTACAAGAAGCTTGGGAACTATCAATGCAGGATATGATTGGTATAAACCAAGGTCAGTTGCTGAGCCTTCCCTTCATCTTAATTGGAGCTAGCCTTATGTATCAAGCTTTCCGTAAGACAAAAAGAAATTAAATTTACATCAAACAAAGATTAAACTAGCATGTATCAAGTTCCTCGTATCTCAGAGCAAATTTATTATGTAGGAGTTAATGATCGGAATAAGGCTCTATTTGAAAATATGTGGGCTTTACCCAATGGTGTTTCTTATAATTCTTATTTACTTGTAGGAGATGTGTCGGTACTTGTCGATACGGTTGATTTAGCTTTTGCAGATATCTTCTTCTATAAGCTAGAATCTGTTTTGAAAGATCGTTCGCTTGATTATTTAATCATCAACCATATAGAGCCTGACCATGGAGGGGCGATTGGCTTACTTCGTCAGCGATACCCTGATGTGCAAATTATAGGAAATAAGAAAACCTTCCAAATGCTTGAGGGTTATCATGGCATTGTGGATAATCTTTTGGAGGTGAAGAATGGAGCTGAGTTAGACTTGGGTAATTTTAAGTTTCGGTTTGTCTTCGCTCCAATGGTGCATTGGCCTGAAGTGATGTTCAGCTATGAGGTAAATAGTCAAACACTTTTTACAGCTGACGCTTTTGGTTCTTTTGGAGCATTGAATGGGCATATCTTTGATTATGAATGCAATATGGATTTGTATTTCGAGGAAATTTATCGCTATTACGCTTGTATACTGGGTAAATATGGAAGCTTCGTTCAGAAAACAATTAAGGCTATGGATAAGCATGAGCTTGCTCCTAAGTTCGTCTGTCCGACGCATGGACCTGTTTGGACTGAGCAATACTATCCTAGAGTGCGAGCGATTTATGAAGAACTCTCTGCTTACAAGGGCAAAGATGGTGTCGTCATCATTTATGGCTCTATGTATGGGAATACCGAAACTTTAGCCGATGTTATAGCTGAATCTTTAGTGTCTGCTGGTGTAAAGCATGTGGTCTGTCATAATGTTTCTCAGAGTACAAAGTCTCAAATATTGAGTGATGTTTTCCAATATAAAGGCTTGATTATTGGATCGCCTACCTACTGTGGAGAGCTGTTTAGCCCTGTAGAGGAAGTGATCAACATGATCCGTATTCGAGGTGTGAAGGATAGGCTTTTTGCTTCCTTCGGATCATTTTCTTGGGCTGCTGCTTCGGTCAAGAAGCTTAAACCATTAGCTGAAGAGATGAAATGGGAGGAAGTAGGCGAGTCTGTAGAAATGAAGATGTCAAACTTCGAAAACGTTATCCAAGAAGCTTGGATGCTAGGGCAGAGTTTTGCTCAGCAATTACAGAATCCAGAACTTGAAAGTTTGGACTAATAAGTAAGAATAAGAACTAATATATCAAAAAAATAAATTATTATGAGATTAATTATCCAAAATAACTACGAAGCTTTATCTCAATGGGCTGCGGACTATGTGATTGAGAAGTTGAATAGTTTCATGCCAAGCAAGGAAAAACCTTTCTTCGTTCTTGGTTTACCTACAGGCTCTTCACCTCTTGGCATGTACCGTGCTTTGATCAAAGCTTACGAAGATCGCCGTGTGTCTTTTATGAACGTTGTTACGTTCAATATGGATGAATACATCGGTTTGCCAAAAGAACACCCAGAAAGCTATTATTCGTTCATGTGGAATAATTTCTTTAGTCATATCGATATTCCAAAAGAACAGGTACATATCCTAAATGGTAATGCTGAGGATTTAGCTTTCGAATGCGAACTTTATGAGTCAGCAATCCGTCGAGCTGGAGGGATTGATCTTTTCCTTGGAGGTATTGGTCCTGATGGGCATATTGCTTTCAATGAACCAGGGTCTTCTCTTAGCTCACGAACTCGTATTAAGACTTTGACGACTGATACAATCATTGCGAACTCTCGTTTCTTTGATAACGACATTAATAAAGTTCCTAAGACTGCATTGACTGTAGGTGTGGGTACAATCCTTGATGCTAAGGAAGTATTGATTATGGTTAATGGACATAATAAGGCAAGAGCTTTGCAACAAGCTGTTGAAGGTTCGGTTAATCAGATGTACACCATCACTGCTCTTCAACTGCATCCTCACGGCATTATCGTTTGTGATGAGGCAGCATGTGAAGAGTTGAAGCATGGGACTTATCGTTACTTCAAAGATATTGAGAAAAATAATCTCTAAACTCCATCAATTCTATGGGACGGGAAGGCGAAAGTCTTCCCGTTTTTTTTTATTTTAGAGCTAGAAAATCGATTTTCCTAGATTTCTAGTTAAAGGATTTGTTTTTTTATTAGAAAAAATATAAGTTTGCAAATGGAATGATGTTTCAATAAGTAATAAAATGAAAAAGCTAATCGTATTTTTAGGTTTTCTAATGTTGTTACATAAAGTTCTAGAAATATTTTTTGCTGGAACCTTTGATCTCAATGCTTTCTTGCATTTGCCGAGTTCAGGTGTTTCATGGAAAATAATGGCATCTCTCGAATGGCTTGTCATTTGTTCTGGGATGTATGTTTTACATCTAGAGACCTTAGGAAAAGAAGTTAAACAAAAACAGAGCTAGATTCTCCTATATGTCTGAGTCTTTGATTTGAAAAGGGTATGTAAAGTATCCTCTGTTGTGATTATGTCTCTACTTTAAGGTAAATTTTCTTAAGGTAGTATGGGGATTACTTTAGTCTTTTATAATTTGAGCTATAAGTTTGTAGATTGATGAATTCTTAAATAATTATGGTATGAAAAAGCTTATAATCATTCTTGGTTTAGTCTTGTTTTTAGTAGAACTATATGGAGTTCTCTTTAATGAGATGTGTGATCCAATTAATTTTTTACCAATTGCTCATAAGTGCTTTTGGTGGTGGGTTGCTGAGATTCTAGAGCCTATTGTAATTATCTTTGGTGTAGGTTGTTTGGCTGAAGAGCTAAAGGCTTATATTGTTAGAAGACGAAAGGAGCATAGCTCTCTTTAACTTATATTTGATTTTGAATGGGAAGGCTTCTGCCTTCCCATTTTTTATTGTCTTTTTACCCTTTTTTTTGAAAAAGTTTAAGAAGTATTCAAAAATGCTTATCTTTGAATTTAAGTCTATTTGAGAAGAAAATATATCAATGAAAGGGAAGATTCTTTTAGCATTACTCAGCCTTTGTTTTATTGTTAGTCTAAAGGCTCAGAGAGTGGAGCAAGTCTTGGATAAGTCTTGGCGGTTTACTCGGGCAGATAGTACCATCTTTAAGGATGTTACTTACGATGACCGTGCTTGGCAGGAGGTGCGAGTTCCACATGATTGGGCGATCTATGGACCATTTAGTAGCTCAAATGATAAGCAGAACTTAGCAATCAGCCAAGATGGTCAAACGAAGGTAAGGGAGCATGCTGGTCGAACAGGAGGTTTACCTTTCGTTGGCGTTGGTTGGTATCGTCATAAGCTTGATTTACCAAATTACCTATTAGGCAAAAGAGTGGTGCTGACTTTCGATGGAGCTATGAGCCATGCAAGGGTTTATGTTAATGGGAAAGAAGCAATTTATTGGCCCTATGGTTATAGCACTTTTTACGTAGATATTACACGTTTGGTGCATAATGGTCAAGGAAATGTCTTGGCTGTTCGCTTAGAGAATAAGCATGAAAGTAGTCGTTGGTATCCAGGGGCAGGATTATATCGTAACGTACATCTGACGCTAATACCTGACGTTCATATCGCACAGTGGGGAAATCGTGTTACAACGCCAGAAGTGAATCAAGATTTTGCTCGTGTGAAGGTGGAGACTTCTGTGGCAAATTTACGAAGCCTGAGGAATGAAAATCTTGATGTTGTAGCTCGAATCTATGATCAAAATGGGATAATCATCAATGAGCGTCGCTCAAGAAACTATTTCTCATCGCATTCACTTGATTCTGTTTATCGTGCAGATCTACTGATTCGTAGACCAAAACTTTGGGACATCAAGCAAGCAAACTTATACCATTATTCATTGGCTCTGTATCGCAAAGGGAAGCTTTTGGATAGTCTAAGTACACGTTTTGGTATTCGTTCCGTTGAAGTTCGTCAGAATGAAGGCTTCTTCTTGAATGGTCGTAAGATAAAATTTCAAGGTGTTTGCTTACATCATGATCTTGGTCCGCTTGGAACGGCAGTTAATGAGGCTGCAATGCGTCGTCAGATTCGAATAATGCAAGATATGGGAGCTAATGCTATACGAACTAGTCACAACATGCCCGCTCCAGAGTTTGTTAGACTTTGTGATGAGATGGGTATGCTCCTAATGGCTGAAAGCTTTGATTCGTGGCGTGATGCCAAAGTGCCAAACGGTTATAACCTAGAATTTGAGGAGTGGCATGAACGAGATCTTGTCAATCTTATTAGGCAATTTCGCAATGCTCCCTCGATTGTCATGTGGTCTATCGGAAATGAGGTTGAAGAACAGCGACGATCGGACGGAGCTAAGCTAGAACTTCATTTGCAGAACCTATGTCATCGGGAAGATCCTACCAGACCTGTAACCAATGGTTTGAATAATATAACAGGTTCTTTGAAGAATGGTATGGCTTCTATCCTAGATATTGCAGGGTTTAACTATCATCCGTTTAGGTATAGGGAAGTTTTAGCGAAAATTCCGCAAGGTGTTTTCCTTGGGAGCGAAACAGCATCTACGATTAGCTCTAGAGGTGTTTATAAATTCCCTCTAAAGCGTCAATCTATGGCTAGATATGATGATCATCAGGCTTCGAGCTATGATGTGGAGCATTGTTCTTGGAGTAATCTCCCTGAAGATGATTGGATGCGTCATGAAGATATGCCTGAATCTATGGGTGAATTTATTTGGACGGGAATTGATTATTTGGGAGAACCTACCCCATATTACAGCGATTGGCCTAGTCACAGTTCTCTGTTTGGTGCTGTAGATTTGGCAGGTATCCCCAAGGATCGTTTCTATCTGTACCGAAGCCATTGGAATAAGACGGCTCATACGCTTCATATATTACCTCATTGGACTTGGCCTAATCGTGTCGGTCAGATAACTCCTGTCTTTGTTTATACGGATTATCCAACTGCGGAACTTTTTATTAATGGAAAAAGCCAAGGAAAAAGAACAAAGGATCTGAGTATTCGGATCGATGAAACGGAAAATCCATCAGCATTAAACTCCTTTACTCGTCAGAAGCGTTATCGTTTAATGTGGCTAGACACTAAATATGAGGCAGGGACAATCAAGGTTGTTGCTTATGATAAGTCTGGTCGTGTGGCAGAAGAAAAAAGTATTTCTACAGCAGGGAAGCCTGATCATTTTCGCTTGTCGACAGACCGTTCCTTACTTAAGGCTGATGGAAAGGACTTAGCTTTCATTCGAGTAGAGCTTGTAGATAAAAAGGGTAATCTCATCCCAAATGATCAACGCTTGGTTAAGTTTGAAGTTGAGGGTGCTGCTCATTTTCGAGCTGCTGCCTCAGGAAATCCAGCTTCTTTAGATCTTTTTCATTTGCCCGAGCATCATCTTTTTTCGGGTCAACTCACTGCTATTGTTGAAACGGAGCAGAAAAAAGCAGGATACATCAATGTGAAAGTTTCAGCTGAAGGCGTACAACCTGCAGTAATCAAACTGAAAAGTCGCTGGAATGAGCCTAAGCTTTAGACGATTTGTTGCATCAAGCTTATTGCTTCTTGCCTTTGTTCTGTTTACATGTCAGCGACAGGATAAGGACTTTGTGCTTCCTAAAGCATGGGACGGTTATAACTTTTCTCTTTCAGATAGCCTTATAAATCTTGATACCTTACCGAGTGAATATTTATCGGCAACCTATAAGCTTAGTATTTATAACCCCAAAACGAAGGATTTATGTCTGCCAAGGATTTTCTTGCAGAGTAAGGGAGCTTTAGGTTTCTCGATTAATCTAAATGGCTCTTCGGCTACAAGCTTTGAAAGGGTTTCTATCCCCGCCCAAGATAGTCTTTTGCTCTTTGTTCGAGCCTTCCTCCCTCTAGGTAAGGATGATGCTCCAACAGAAGTTACTGATTCTGTTCTCTTTATTGATTATGGGGGAGCAAAGCTATCAATTCCTGTGAAAGCTATACGACAGAATGTAGATCATCTAAATGTCTTGAGCCTAAAGACTAATTTACTTCGAGACTCAAAGCGTCCATGGCTTATCTCTGATAGTGTTGTTGTAGAGCAAGGAGCAACTTTAACACTACGTTATCCTGCACAGATTTGGTTTAAGCAAAAAGCATATATGAGAGTCAAAGGAAAGCTCTTGGTACAAGGAACGGCTCGAAAACCAGTTCGTTTCTGTGGAACACGTTGGGATAAATTTATTCCTTTAGTTCCTTATTCTCGTTTGACGGCACAATGGGGTGGGCTGTTTTTTGACAAGGGAGCGAAAGCTTCTTTGAATTATCTTGATTTGCTTAATGCTCGATGGGGCATGATCTTCCCTTTGGAGAATGAAGATGAGGCTATTGCTAAAATTAGTCATTGCAAGATTTCGAATATTAAAGGTGTCGGAATTCGTGCAGGTCGAGGTCAGTTTCTTATAGAAGATAGTGAGATTAGTAATACACTAGGCTCAAGCCTATACCTTTGTGAGGGTAAGTTCGATATCAAGCGAAGCAGTATCATTAACTATTATCCTTGGCCAACAATCCGTTCTGACCAAGCAATCTATTTCCGTGAGCAAGGTGCCGAGCAAGGAGCAAGTCGGGGAACATTGAGCTTAAGCCACTGTGTTGTTGATGGAGAGATGCCTGTCAGCCAACTTGTCCTAGACGGACAGACTGTTGAAGTTGGTGGTGAGTTGAACTTAGTCTTAGATCCAGCGAAAAGTCAAGAGCCTTCTGTCATTTTAAAGCATTGCTTCCTTCGAACTCGTTCGTACAAAAAGGAGAGTAAAGTGCAGATTTCCAATTGTCTTTTCCGAGATGAGCGACAGAGTTCAGAAGAGATCTACCAAGCTGTAGGATTATTGCCGAATGGCAAAAAGGACTACTTCTTTAACTTTAGCCCCAAAACGACAGCTCCTTTCCTTCGTTTGGGAGAAGATGGCTCTACCTTTCGTGATCTTAACGGACAAGTTCGCGAAAAAAACATGACCTACGGAGCATACACTGCCCCATAGGTCATTCTAATTTCCAAAGAAATATATTATTCTCTAGCGAAGACGCTCCAAGTCTGGAGTGAAGTCTTCTGTTTTTTCTTTGTTCATTTTTATTTGATTTGCCTCAAACTTTGAGTTTAAGATCTCTTGCCCAAAGCTGTTTAGTTGGTAGTAGAACTTACTCTTGACGCGAGCATCTTCACTATTCTTTGCTTTGTCCATGAGGTTTGATTCGCTATAAGCAATTGTTACTCCTATAATAGCAAGTGCAAGTACGGCTCCGATGATTGCACCTAATAGGTGATTTAAGAACATCATTGCCTTACCATTTTGGAGGAATGAGCCAAGAATACGTCCTATTGCCCAAAAGATAATGAACAAGCTTGCAAATGCCATAATAGACATATAGACAGGTTCGACGCTTGCTTCTATACTAAACATAGGAAATAGCGTACCTGCAATCCAGTTGCTGAAAGGATAGGTGAAGTAAAAGGCTAGAAATCCAGCAAGGATAAGCATAAGATAACTTAATGCTCCGTCAACAGCTCCTTTAACGAGGAAAATAAAGCTTACAACGATGATGAGTAAATCAATCCAATTCATAGTTCTTTTTATTAGTTATTGGGTTATACTGATATAATTCTAAACAATTTATCTACAAATATATAACTTTTTTTAATTAAAAGACATGCAAAAAGGCTGTAACTTAAGTGTTACAGCCTTTTTATAGTCTAGCGACGAAGTAATTTCTTACTTGATACGCTTGATTCCGTACTGAGCTAGAGTTCCAAGTTCTTCTTCAATGCGAAGCAATTGGTTGTACTTAGCCATGCGGTCTGTACGGCTTAGAGATCCTGTTTTGATCTGACCAGAGTTTGTAGCTACTGCGATGTCTGCGATTGTTGCATCCTCAGTTTCTCCAGAACGGTGAGATGTTACAGAAGTAAATCCATGACGGTGAGCCATTTCGATCGCATCAAGTGTTTCTGTCAATGTACCGATTTGGTTAACCTTAATCAAGATTGAGTTCGAACAATCCTCAGCAATACCACGGCTTAAGTACTCAACATTTGTAACAAATAGGTCATCTCCTACAAGTTGAATCTTTTTACCTAGTTTAGCTGTAAGTTTCTTCCAACCTTCCCAGTCGTTCTCTGCCATACCGTCTTCGATAGAATCGATTGGATACTTCTCTGCAAGTTCTGCTAGGTAGTCAACCTGTTCGTCGATTGAACGCTTCTTGCCATTCTCTCCTTCGAACTTAGCGTAGTTGTAAACCCCATCTTCAAAGAATTCTGAGGCAGCACAGTCCATAGCAATGGTAATATCTTTACCAGCTACGTAACCAGCTTCTTCAACTGCTTTCAAGATTGATTCGATTGCATCTTCTGTTCCGTTAAGAGCTGGTGCAAAACCTCCTTCATCTCCTACTGCAGTGCTAAGACCACGAGCCTTTAATACTTTCTTCAAAGCGTGAAATACTTCAGCTCCCATGCGAAGACCTTCACGGAATGAGCTAGCACCGATAGGACGGATCATGAACTCTTGGAATGCGATAGGTGCATCAGAGTGTGATCCTCCGTTGATGATGTTCATCATTGGGATAGGAAGTACGAATGTGTTAGTACCACCGATATAACGGTACAAAGGAATATCTAGATATGCTGCCGCAGCTTTAGCACAAGCCAAAGATACACCTAAGATAGCGTTAGCTCCGAGGTTGCTCTTTGTTTTCGTTCCGTCTAGCTCAAGCATCTTCATGTCGATAGCACGCTGTTCAAGAACGCTTTGACCCATGAGGGCAGGAGCGATCACTTTGTTCACGTTTTCTACCGCTTTAAGGACTCCTTTCCCAAGGTAGCGACCTTTGTCTCCATCACGTAGTTCTAAGGCTTCATTTTCACCTGTAGAAGCACCACTAGGAACGGCAGCACGTCCCATGATACCACAAGCCAAGTGTACATCTACTTCGATAGTAGGGTTGCCACGAGAATCAAGAATCTCACGACCAATAATCTTTACAATTTCCATAATTATTTGTTAGTATAAATTAATAACTTCTCTTACAAAGATACAAAAATTAATTAACATTAAGGACGAATTTCTCTAATTTCTTTTCTCTTTCAGGGAGATTTTTTTTTGCTTTGAAGCTTTGATCTGTGGAAACTTTCATCTGAAAACTTTGATTCGTGGCTCATTTTTGTTACTCTGATGCTCTCACTCCTTTGTATCTTTGGGGCAGTCTATTATTTTGTTGGGAAGATTTTTTTGAATCGTTGGGAAGGTTCTCCAAAATCATCCCAACGATTATTTTAGTTCTTCCCAAAGAATGATTCAATTCGAAGGTCTGGATTTTAAGATGCTTTATTTCAGCTTATTATTTATTGGTTTGTATTACTCGTATTTATGCTTTGAGACTTTGTCTTTTTAAGTTTTTTAGGGGGGTGTTATGCAAGTTTTAGGTCTTGGCTTAGGGCTGGATAAATAAAATATTTTAGAAGAGATGCCTTTATTTCAGTATAAGTTTTATCTTTGTCCTAGAACTAAATTACAAATGAATATGAAACAGATTTTTAGATTGATCCTTGTAGCCTTTCTTTGTGTTGGATTTACAAGTCGAAGCCATGCACAGGAATTTTATGTTCCAGAGACTAGTTCTCTTAATTTAGAGGCGTCTTCTCCAGATTCTTATCTAACGGTGGATTTGATTATGCCTACGCTCATGACACTTTCTCTTACCGATAAGAAAAGTTCTGGGGCATTGTATGCTGGAGCTATCGGATGGGAGAGTAAGATGTCTCAGAAGTCAAGCCATTGGTTGCAGTTTGAATACATGCAGTTAGGAGCTTCAAAAGATTATAAGGCTTCTAAGCCGATGATGGCTCTGTCTTCATGTCTGAAATACTTCTTAGGCGGAGAGGTCGGCAGTGGTTTCTACTTAAGAACAAAGCTTGCTGGTGTTTACTTTATGGATGAGAAAGATGATGTATTATCTCATGTGAAGTTCCATGCAGGTGGTGGTGTCGGACTTGGATTTAATTGTCGTTTTTTTGGCATGGAGTCAGTTCGTTTCTATCTAGATGCAGGGGTGAAATACATGATTCCTATTGGAGAAGAAAAAACTGATGAGCCTAAAGAAAAACTACCTAAAGACAAAAAGGATGGTCTTTCTACCATTGTTACTAGCTTGGGAGGTCTAACAGAATATTTATACCTACCTAATAGAGTGATTGACTTATCTTGTGGTATAAGTATTGCCCTCTAGGAAAAGAAAATATATAAGTGAATAAAAAGTCCTTATTTGAGGATAAAAAAGAGATACTCAGCAGAGTATCTCTTTTTTTGTTCGTAAGGCTTGGCTATTCCATGTCTTAGATTCTATAGTTTTGTGAGGAAGGGCTTCAGATATTGAGCTGTAAGGGATTTAGCTTCATGGATAATGTCCTCAGGTTTACCCTCTGCAACAATTTGTCCACCATGGACACCTCCCCCTGGTCCTAGGTCAATAATCCAATCTGCAGACTTGATGACATCAAGATTATGCTCAATGACGACAACGGAATGCCCTTGGTCAATTAGAGCGTTGAGAGCTTTGAGTAAGGTCTTAATGTCGTGGAAGTGAAGTCCTGTTGTCGGTTCGTCAAAGATAAAGAGCGTTTGCTCCTTTCGTTGCTTGCTTAAATAATAGGCTAGCTTGACACGTTGGTTTTCTCCCCCAGAAAGGGTCGAACTCCTCTGTCCAAGTTTGATGTATCCAAGCCCAACATCAAGGAGTGGTTGCAAGCGTTCAGCAATAATCTTGCAAGACTTGTCTTTGTCTTGATGCTCAAGGAAAAATGCTCTTGCCTCATAGACGCTCATCTCCAAGATGTCATAGACATTTTTCCCTTCGAAGAGGACATCCAGTATTTCCTGACGGAAACGTTTGCCTTCGCATGCTTCACATTCAAGCGTAACGTCCGCCATAAATTGCATTTCGACAGTTGTGAAACCATCTCCCATACATGTTTCACATCGTCCGCCTTCTTTATTGAAACTGAAGTAATAAGCTTGATAACCCATCTGCTTAGATAAGCCAAGCGAAGCGTAAAGCTTGCGGATTTCATCGTATGCACCAATGTAAATACAAGGGTTCGAACGGGAGTTTCGTCCAATATTATTTTGATCGATGTACTCAACTTGTTTAATTTGCTTGAGACTACCGCCTATATGTTTACATGGTAGGTTATCAAGGCTTTCCGCTTCGAGTGTTCGTTTTACCCCTTCGAAGAGAATATCTCTGACAAGGGTGCTTTTCCCTGAACCGCTCAAGCCTGTAACGACACAGAGTACATTTAGAGGAATCTGAGCATCAATACCTTGGAGATTGTGCTTGCGGGCAGACTTAATTTTGATTGCATTGTTCCATGTCCTCCGATGAAGTGGAAGTTCTATTTGCTCACGCCCTGTTAGGTATGAGGCAGTATGCCCCTCTGTCTGAGCGTTGATGTCTTTCAAAGCTCCTGCGTAGATAACTTCTCCTCCCCAGATTCCAGCATCTTTACCTATATCAATAATATAATCTGCAGCTCGCATAACTTCCTCGTCATGCTCAACAACGACGACTGTATTCCCAAGGTCTCGGAGACGTTTCATGACGGATATGAGCCTTTTAGTGTCTGATTGGTGCAGACCTATACTAGGTTCGTCCAAGATGTATAGTGAACCTACAAGACTTGAACCCAACTGAGTGGCAAGGCTAATCCTTTGGCTTTCTCCTCCTGATAGGCTGTTTGACATACGGTTGAGCGTTAAATAGCCCAAGCCAACGTCTTGAAGGAAGGCAAGCCTAGAACGGATTTCGTGGAGTAGTCGCTGAGCAATCTGCTCTTCTCGGCTTGTTAGTTTAAGTTCCTTGAAAAAGCTTTGAGCTTCTTCAAGGGTCATGTTGACAATGTCTGAGATGTTTTTTTCTCCAATTAAGACACAAAGTGCATCAGCGTTTAGTCGCTTACCTTTGCACTTTGGGCATAAGCTCTTGCCTCGGAAGTGAGCTAAGCGTACACGGTTCTGGATCTTATGGAGATCTCTTCTCAGAAGTTCGAAGTAACTGTTGATACCAATCCGATCAAGGTAGCTGTCATTTTCAACTTCTATTCCCTCCCAAAGCAATTCTTTCTGCTCAGGGCTTAATTCGTTGTAGGGACGATGGATAGGGAAGTCATAAGGATTTGCCAGAGTGATGAAATAATCTTGAAATTTGCTTGACTTCTCTCCCCGCCAACAAGCCACACAGCCTTCGTAAAGTGAGAGATTCTTATTTGGAATGACAAGGTCCTCATCAATGCCTGTTACCATGCCGAAGCCTTCACATTCGCTACATGCTCCTATTGGGTTGTTGAAACTGAAAATCTCGGGACTTGGCTCTTGGTAAACTCGTCCGTTAGCTTCTAAGATATTACTGAAATCTTTGCGTTGCTTTTTACCATTGGAATTTTCAACGATGAGGCTACAAGCTCCATGTCCTTCGAAGAAGGCCAGTTCAGCACTCTGGTATAATCGTTCAAGGCTTTCCTCCGAAATCTTCATTCGGTCGATAAGCAGATAGGGATTGTCTGAAGATTTTTGTTTTGCTTGTAGGTAATCCTCAATCATGACAATCTGATCCTTAATCCAAAGGCGAGAATAACCCTGCTGGAGTTGAAGCTCAAGATGTGTTTGAAGTTTGCGATCTTTGGGACAGTTCAATGGAGCGATAAGGTAGAGCTTAGCTCCTAGTTCCTGCTCCTTTGCCCAAGCAACAAGGTCTTCTTCGCTGTGTTTTTTTATTTCTTCGCCAGTTGTAGGACAGGTTAAGCGTCCAATACGAGCGAAAAGTAGGCGAAGGTATTCATAGATTTCTGTAGAAGTAGCAACTGTGCTTCTAGGGTTACGACTAATTACTCGCTGTTCGATCGCCACTGCAGGCGGAAGACCTTGGATATAATCACAGGCGGGTTTATTCTGTCGTCCTAAGAATTGTCGAGCATATGAGGATAGGCTCTCTACATAGCGACGTTGACCTTCGGCATAAAGTGTCTCAAAAGCCAGCGAACTTTTCCCTGATCCACTAACACCTGTAACAACAATCAGTTGACCTCTTGGGATATTTAGGTCAATATTTTTGAGATTATTAACCCGTACTCCTTTGAGTTGAATGAATTGTTCTTCTGCCTTTGCAGTCTTCTTATTTGATTTCTTCTGCCTGATGCTCATAGTCTATCCCTCTGCTTCTTGATTCAAAAAGCAAAGATACGAAAAATAGAGAGAGCTTGAGCCAAAGCTCCCTCTAGAGCTTTTCTGCAATAATAACGATGGCTTGTAGATTATCTTTATTTGCAAGGAAGCTAGCCCTCATTTCTTGGATACGACGGCGGGCTTTTGGTCGGATGAGAACGTTGAATCCAATCTTGAATGTTTGCCAAAGTCCCTCATCTTTGATGATTTGCTTGAGTTGAAGGAAAGTGATTGGACGGTAGTAAACATCTCGAACCTTGAATCCAGCTTGTTCAAGTAAGGCTGTCCATTCAGAAGTTGTCAGTGGTTGTACAGGGATTTTTACCCCCATTGCCATGGACTTGTGGACATTCTTTCTCGTTTCCATTGTGATGTCTTCATGGATTAGTCCGATTTCGTGAATCCCATACAAGCCACCTTTCTGAAGCAAGCGTCCTGCCTCTTGGACGATAGCAAGTTTCTGCTCAGGACTTTGCATGGTAAGCATAGCTTCTCCGTATAGCTTGTTTGCCGATGCATTAGCCAAAGGAACAGCATTGGCATTCGCTTGAATGATTTCAGCTGTCCCATTCTTGAATAATTTTGTGAGTCTTTTTGCGGCTTCTTTATTGAGTTCGATGCCTCGATAACTCTTAGGATTTCGCTCATTGACAAGTTGAGCCGTAAAGCCCATTCCTGGAGCAAATTCGATTACATGGTCTTGTTCATTAATCTCAAGAGCTTCAAGCATTTGTATGCTTAGCTCTTTCCCCCCAGGTCGTAGTACCTTTTTGCCAACTCTAGCCAAAACCCAATGCCCTGGAGCTTGGGATAAATCTACTTTTTTGTTCATATTTGCTGTATTATTGCTGACTAACTCCGACAACGCGTTGCACAGCATCCTTCTTGCTGAGTGTTAGGCGAATAATACTATCCTCTGTCGCTTCTAGGTCGTGAGGGACTCCACCTTCAAGAGCTAGGAGAGCTCCGCTTGTTAGTTCCAACTTTTTGTCCTCAACGCCAAAAAGAATTGCTCCAGAGAACAGCTCAACACTAATGGGATAAGGGGTCTGATGTTTCTTCATAAGTTGACCTTTCTTCATAAGTATGCGAATCTCCTTTGTACTTTCAGTTTCAAAAAGTAATTTAATAGCTGGTTTATCTTCGTTAAATGCGAGTTCTTCGTTTAGTTTTGCTGTAAACATAATCTTTTATATTAAAGTTATCTCTAACAAATATACGTAATTTTTAGGAAGATTTCCTTTCCGCTTGGAGCATGCTTTGGAAAAGAATCGTTACATCTTTGTGACTATTTTATAGGTCTAATGAGACCCTTAAATCCTTTTTTTAGTTTTTATAATTAAGTGTTTGTAAGTATCTAAAAAGATCCTTGGGAAGAAATAAAAAAGTCTTCCCAAGGATTCGAAAAAATCTTCCGCAACATTTTGAAATTTCTTCCCATCATTTTTTTACTTTTTGAATTGTTTTGTTAATGTTTATGCTTAGAGATGTTTAGGGTCTGAGTGAATGTCTCGTAATTTCTCTAAAAAAGAAGACTCGTCCCTTCCGTTAGAGGGTCTGAGTGTCGCGAAGAGGATTGCTTCCTAACCTTAGAAACGATTTACCTATCTGCTAAACCTATATTTTATCTATTCTTTAGAGATTATGTATCTTTGTAAGGATAGCCTATGGCTCATTCGATTTTTTATTAAGCATACCTATAGATTAAATAATAATGTCAAAAGAACGTATGAAACGCTTCCTGCTAAGCGAAGAAAATATCCCAAAATACTGGTACAATATTCAAGCAGATATGCTGAATAAACCGCTTAAACCTTTGAATCCAAAGACTAAAGAGGAATTGAAAGCTGAAGATCTTTTTCCTCTTTTTGCTGAAGAACTAGCAAAGCAGGAACTAGATATGGAGCATTCTTGGATTGAAATTCCAGAAGCTGTAAGAGAACGCTATAAGAATTATCGTTGTACACCTCTCGTGCGAGCTTACGAGCTAGAAAAAGCTTTGGGTACACCTGCTCATATCTATTTTAAGAACGAGAGTGTTAATCCTATTGGTTCGCATAAGTTGAACTCTGCACTCCCCCAAGCTTTTTATTGTAAAGAAGAGGGCGTGAGCAATGTTACGACCGAAACAGGGGCTGGACAATGGGGAGCGGCTCTATCGTATGCGGCAAATGTATTCGGACTAGAAAGTGCTGTGTACCAAGTGAAAGTTAGCTACGAGCAGAAGCCTTATCGCAGGAGTATCATGCAGACTTTTGGTGCTCAGGTAACTCCTTCGCCATCGATGTCTACACGTGCAGGAAAAGATATCTTAACTCGAGAACCAAATCACCAAGGATCTCTGGGAACGGCAATATCAGAAGCAATCGAACTTGCCCAGACAACGGAGAATTGTAAGTATACGCTTGGGTCAGTCATGAGTCACGTTACACTCCATCAAACGGTTATTGGTTTGGAGGCTGAGCAACAAATGGAATTGGCGGGAGAAGAACCAGATATTCTTATTGCTTGTTTCGGTGGAGGTTCGAACTTTGGAGGTCTGTGTTTCCCCTTCATGCGTCATGAACTTAGCCCTGAATTTAAGGGAAAGAAGAAACGTTATATCGCAGCCGAACCTGAAGCTTGTCCAAAGTTGACCAAGGGTGTCTTTACCTACGACCATGGAGATGAAACAGGTTATACTCCACTTCTGCCAATGTTTAGCTTGGGACACAATTTTAAGCCTGCAAACATTCACGCAGGCGGACTGAGGTATCATGGAGCTGGAGTCATTGCTTCGCAATTGCTTAAGGACGGACTCATTGAAGCGATGGATATTGGTCAGCTTGAGAGCTTTGAAGCTGGGACGTTGTTCGCTAAAACCGAGGGTATTATCCCTGCTCCAGAAAGTTGTCATGCCATTGCAGCAACGCTTCGTGAGGCAAGGAAATGTATTGAGACAGGAGAAGAGAAGGTTATTCTCTTTAACCTTTCAGGACATGGTCTCATTGACATGGCAGCCTATGACAAATATTTGTCTGGAGATATGGTTGACTATCAAGTTAAATAGCCTAAGTGTTTAGCTTCCCTTACGAAGCTTTGGCAACTTTGAACTTCGAACTATAAATCTTTGTTCGAAATAGCAAAAAATATTTGTTACTTGTATTTTTTTGACTAACTTTGCAGTCGATATAGTTTAAGCTGATTGTCTTGTGGTGTAATGGTAGCACAACAGATTCTGGTCCTGTTTGTCAAGGTTCGAGTCCTTGCAAGACAACAAAGGTAACCCATAAGACTGGAAATTCAGTCGTAAAGGCTTAAAAAATAAGGAGCAAGAAGTTTAATACTTCTTGCTCCTTTCATTTAGTTTTGAGCCTAAAGGCTATTCGTTTTAGTCGAAGATTCTTTGGCGGTATTGCTTGTCAATTTCTTTTCGTGTGCTTTCATCTGCTTGGAAGTTAGTAGAATCTCCTAGACTTTCAAGACTATTCTTTTCCTCTTTTGTAAGCGTTTTCGGAATGTAAACGTTCACATTGACAAGAAGATCCCCACGACCATAACCATTTACATCTGGAAGTCCTTTTCCTCTTAGGCGGAGGATTTTTCCAGGTTGCGTACCAGCTTCTATACGTAACTTAGCTTTTCCTTGAATCATTGGCACTTCTACGCTTGTTCCAAGGCAGGCGTCTGTTATTGATACCAATAGGTTATAGATAACGTCATTACCATTTCTAATTAGGTTCGGATCATCTTCTTCCTGTATTACGACAAGAAGGTCTCCATTTACGCCACCGAATGGAGCGGCATTCCCTTTGCCTCGTACCGTTAGTTGCATGCCTTCACTTATTCCTGCGGGAATACGGAATGAAACTACTTCTTCGCCTAAAGTAATTCCTTGCCCATTACAGTTCGAACATGGCTTCGTAATCATTTCACCCTGACCTTGACATGAAGGACATACTGCCTGACTTTGCATTGCTCCGAAGAGAGTGTTTTGTACTTGCATCACATAACCTTGTCCATGGCAAGTCGTACAAGTCTTCTTTCCGTCGCTTGCAGTTGTTCCGTTTCCACTACAAGATGAACAGTTTATATGCTTCTTGAGCTTGAGCTTTTTCTCAACACCTTGCTCAATGTCAGCAAGGCTTAATTTTACTCTAGCCCTTAGGTTTGATCCTTTTTGTCGTTGAGATCCGCGACTGCCTCCAAAACCTCCGAATCCCCCAAAGCTATCTCCAAAAAGATCTCCGAAACGACTGAAAATATCTTCCATATTCATTCCGCCGTATCCTCCGCCTGAAGCTGCTCCTCCTAAGCCAGCATGTCCAAATTGGTCATAACGGGATCTTTTCTGTGGATCGCTCAAGACGTCATAAGCCTCGGCTACTTCCTTAAATTTTTCTTCAGCCTCTTTGTCATCTGGATTCTTATCTGGGTGGTACTTGATGGCAAGTTTTCGATATGCCTTCTTTAGCATTGCTTCATCTGCTGACTTATCTACACCAAGTATTTCGTAATAATCTCTCTTATTTGCCATAACTTTGAATTAAATACTTACTGACCTACGACTACACTTGCGTGACGAAGCACTTTATCGTTGAGCATGTATCCTTTCTTTACACAGTCGATTACTTTTCCCTTTTGCTCTTCTTCTTGAGCGGGGAAGGTTGCGATTGCTTCATGTACTTCCTCGTCAAAGGCTTGGTCTTTGGTGTCAATTGCCTGTACACCTTGACGTTTCAAATAATCTATGAGCTTATTGTGAATGAGCTTGACCCCTTCGACTACTGAGGCTAAGTCTTCAGACTTTTCAATATTGAGCAAAGCAATATCAATGTCGTCCAAGACTGGAAGAAGATCTTTTAGAGTCTTTTCTCCTCCGTTACGGATAAGTTCACTCTTTTCTTTAAGCGTTCTTTTTCGGTAGTTGTCATATTCGGCCATAAGTCTGAGGTGTGTATCGTTTAAGCGTTCGAACTTATCTTCGATTGTTTCCTCAACTTGTTTTTCTTCTGCCGAATTGTCAGTTGTTTCTGACTTTTCTTCCGTTTGCTTTTCCTCTAGATCTTTATTTTCGATAGCTTCATCTTTTTGAGGGATATCCTTCTCTTCTAATTCTTCTTCTTTAGTCTTCATTCTATTGTATAGGTAGTTTATATTCTTTTTTGCGTACTATTCTATTCTTCAAGCGTTAGGCTTCAATCTCTTTGTGCAAATATAGTGCCAAGTGTAAGGCGTGAAGTTTTAGTTTTGATGCTTTGCTTCGTTTGTTTTAGTCTTCACTTGATTGTTTTGTTCTTCAGGAGATTTTTTCTTGCGAGGCTTACGGTACTTTCTTTTTTTGAAAAGTTGTCCTTTCCCTTTGCTTCCTTTATTTTCTTTTGCCTTTTTGAGTGAAATGAGTCGTAGGTTCAGAGCTTCGACAGATATGTGAATTTCCCAAATACACAATAGGAGAGAAAAAGCAAGCATGACCATGCCTGAGCCAAAAGTAAGGTGAGCAATAAACTCCCACTTCATGTAGATGAAAAACATTGCAGCCGTACTGAAAAGCAAGCTTGAAGCTCCAAAGATCTGCATGGCACGGATAAGCTTAAGGCGTGTAACCAAGTTCTCAATCTGAGCTAAGGTTGTAGGATCATTATCGGGATCTGAGTCATAGCGGTCTTTGAGCTGTCTTACGATAGATGCGTAGGATAGGAAACGATTTGTATAGGCTAGAAGAATGAGCGATATTGCCGAGAAGAGTAGAGCTGGTGTGGATAAATCGAGTGTTGTCATACCTTATTAGTAATAGTAGTAAAGCGTTTAAGTTTTTATTTCTTAGTGAGCTTGCTCTTGAGCCTCTTTAAGCTTTCGAGAAATAATTGCCAAGAGTTGTTGCTTGACTGTGTAGAAATCTAGTTCAGTCTTCACTTCCTCTTTCATTGATGTAACCTTGCCATTGACGAAGCCACAAGGATTAATCAGTTGAAAGGGACTAAGATCTGTATTAACGTTGAGGGCAAAACCATGCATAGTTACGTAACGAGAGCTTTTAACCCCAATTGCACAAATTTTCCTTGCGAGCTGAGGGTTATCTGCATCGAGCCATACCCCTGTTGCTTTATCCTTACGAGTAGCTACAATCTTGTAGAAGTTGAGAAGCTCTATAACCGAATCTTCGAGTAGGTCAATGTATGCTTTTAGTCCAAGGTTAAACTGCTCTAGGTCGAGTATTGGGTAGCCTGTTATTTGTCCTGGCCCATGATAAGTTACATCTCCACCTCGCTCCACTTCAAACCATTCGAAACCTTGGCTCTGAAGGTACTCTTTAGAGACTAGACGGTTAGCTTCAACTCCGTGCTTTCCAAGGGTGAAAACAGGATTGTGTTCGCAGAAAAGTATACGACTTAATCCTTCGGTCTTCTGATGTTTATGCTCAAGAAGTTCATCAAAGTAGCGATGTTGCATTTCCCACGCAGTAGCGTATGGAATACGTTCACAGTCAATGTATTCAAAGAGTTCGGCTGGTTTTGTTGCTGTTTGAGTTGTCATTTCTTGCATGTTGTTCAATAATATTTCTAAACCATCATAAGCAACCTCTATACCCTTAGGACAAAGTTTCGAAAGCTTAGTGTAGGGTGGGGCATGATGTGAGAGATGTGTGATGAATGTCTTCTCTGGTTTCTCTTCAAGCTTTTCCCAGAGCTGAAAGACATCTTGTATTGTTTGATGTGAAGGGTGGGGACGAAGCATACGAAGTCCATTGATGATCAGGAGGCGTACTCCCTGAAGCTTTGCCCATTCTGTCTCATCACAGGATTTCATATCCGTGATATAAGCGAAGTTCCCAAGGCGAAAGCCTAGAATCGGAATGCTTCCGTGTGAAATCTCTATTGCTTGAACCTTGAGATCAAAAAGCTCAAAGCTTTTATCCTTGTTGATAGGAATCAGTTCTAACTTTGCTGCCCCTGGGTAGGGGTTTGCCCTGAAAATATAATGTAGTCGCTCACGAATTGAATCAAGAACACGCTTAAGTCCATAGATTGGTAGGTCTTTGTCCGTAATTGTTCGCAAGTCATCAATCCCTCCAATGTGATCATAATGTTCGTGTGTCAGAAGAATAGCATCAAGATGATCTAAGCCTATACGTAGGGCTTGCTCTCGAAAGTCTGGACTGCAATCGATGAGTATCTTCTTGCCTTGCTCAGTAATGATGAGGACTGAGGCTCGAAGGCGTAGATCTTTTGGATCACGACTACGACATGTCCCACATCCACAACCAATCTCAGGGACACCTGTGCTTGTCCCTGTACCAAGAAGAATAATTTTCATCTAATTGATGTAGCGTACTTCAGGCTTGAGTTCGACTTGAAATTGAGTATAAACTGCCTCTTGGATCTCTTGGGCTAGATTTGCTATATCCTGACCTGTTGCTCCTCCATGGTTAACAAGGACTAAGGCTTGACGCTCATAGACTCCTGCTTGTCCCTTACGATAGCCCTTAAACCCGCATTGATCGATTAGCCAGCCAGCTCCAAGCTTGACATTTCCATTCTCCAATGGGTAATGTACGAGCTTCGGATAGGCAAGCTTTAAGCTTTCAGCCTTCTCTTGGCTTACGATGGGATTCATGAAAAAGCTTCCAGCATTCCCCAAGTCCTTAACTTCTGGCAGTTTGGCTTCTCGGATTGAGATGACTGCCTTTCTTAGATTTTCTGGAGATAGTTCTAGTTGCTTTTGTGTGAAGTATTCGCTGAGGTCCTTGTAGTTTAGCTGAATGTTTGGCTTCTTACTTAGACGGAAGTGAACATGCGTTACGATATAGTCGGCATAATCTTGCTCTTTGAATATACTATGTCTATAACGATATTGACAGTCTTCTTGGGAGAAAATCTTCTTCTCTCCGCTACGCCTATTTAGAGTGTGAACTGAGACGATGAGATCTTTGACCTCAAGTCCATAAGCTCCGATGTTTTGAATTGCCGAAGAACCCACCTGACCTGGAATTAGGGATAGGCATTCAGCTCCATAGAAACCACGTTCTGTCGCTTGGGCTACGAACTTATCCCAGTTCAGTCCCGAGCCAACAAGCAGATCTACCCGTTCATCATCTTCGTAGAGAATTTCCTCAGAGATTAATTCTGAATGCAGAATAATCCCATGAAAATTAGCGAGGAAGAGTAAATTACTCCCCTCGCCAATATGTAGGTAACGACACTCTTGAAAGTACTCGTCTCGGACAAGTGTTTCGAGGTCAGTGAGGCTTTCGTAGTGAATGAGCCAGTCTGTTTGAGCCTCTATGCCAAAAGTGTTATAGTCTTTTAGAGATACTTCTTTCTCTATTCTCATTATACGTTTTCTAGCAACCAAGCATCTTGGAAGTCTGGAGCAAAGCGTGTTTTAATTGCATCTCTACTTGCTGCCGCTTCTTCCTTCGTGTCGAAACTAGAGATGATAACTCTTAGCATATCCATCTCGTTCTTTGCAAGAACTGCATTGTACCCTTTTTTGACCATACGCTCTTTTAGAGATTTAGCGTTAGTAGGGTTGCGGAAGCTCCCAATAACAACGCTGAAGCGACGTAGGTTATTTCTGTTTTCTCCTTCGTAAGCCGAAATGCGTTCTTTTGTTACGACAGCTTCAGTCTTTACTTCCTTTGCAGAATCTGGTGCTTTATAAATAGGCTTGTATGAGCTTTCTCTCTGTGCAAGTTCCCTTTGTTTTGCTGCTTCGTAAGCTCTGCGATATTCACTTTTTTTGGTTGTACCGCAAGAAGTCATGCTCATAAGTAGTGCAAGTGAAGCACAGGCTATCAAAATTTTCTTCATAATTATTGTTATTTTTTTGGATAGTTTCTAACTCTTACAGACAAAGATAAGTATTTTTCTTAAAAACAACATAAAAATGCTCTAGGCTTAACTTATTTCAGCACTTTGTTACGATTTGTAAGTTTCTAGGCTTATAGATTTTTATGCTTCCCAAAGACCTGAAAAAATCCTAGGGAAGATTTTTTTATTTCTTCCCAACGATTCTTAAATTTCTTCCCAACGAAATAATAAAAAGAAGCCTAAGCTTTTCTTTAGTTTTTGCTTAGATCTGTTAAGATGTTGGTAAATAGATTGTTATTTGCTTTAGGAGAGCTGTTAGGTTCAAAGTGAAATCTTCAACTCTCAGTAAGGACAAGTAGATCCCCTTGAATGGTGAAATACTCAGTCTCGTGGGCGAGACATTCAAGAGCTGTGATAATATCCGATGGGTTGTAGGCTAGAGCTTGGCAGACTTCTTGAATGGGGAGGAGCTTATTGTCCTTTTCCTCATCTGTTTGTAGCTGAGCGAGGACATATTCCTCTACATCATTAAGAATATAATCATTCAAACCAAGGTCGGTTCTCTGCAGACAAACATCACAAATGCCACAAGTCTTCTCCGAATGTTCTCCGAAATACGCGAGCAGAAGCTGAGAACGGCAGGTCTTATTGTCTAGGATATAGTGAATGCCTGCTTGGATACGCTCTCTCATTCGTTCTCGGCGTTCCTCATAGACTGAGGCAGGAAGGCTCAAATATTCTGCTGGTTCACGGCGAATGTGAAAGAGAATCCTTGGCGTATTTGAGCTTGGTATGTAGTGAAGTACACCTAGACGATTGAGTTCGCTAAGCATCATGTAAACTTCTTCTAGGCTGAAGCCTGAGAGACTTGCCAATACTTCCTCTTGAATGAAGACATAATCGCTGAATAATCCAGTATAAGATCGGAGTATGGCTTGGAGGATTTCGTCATGTCCTACGTAGCTTTGGTAGAGTTCTTCTCTACGGCAGATAAACTTCAAACGAGATCTTGTTTCGTCCTTCTTATAGCTTAGCCACTTGGCTGCCTCCATAATTTCTAAGGCGTACTTCGTCTGTATTGGATTTAATCTGAAGTAATAGGTAAACTTATCAATGTCAAATTCATAAGACTTCTGAAAGCCTTCGCCAATTCCGACCTGCAAAAAAGAACAAAGATCCTCAAAAGTCTGACGAATGAGAGCCTTCTTTGGGAAAGAGTCTGAGAAACGCCTCTTCAGACTTGTCGCATCAGTCTTGCCAACTAGTAGCACGGCATACGACCGCTTTTCGTCTCGACCTGCACGACCTGCTTCTTGGAAGTATTCTTCTAAAGAGCTAGGCAGAGCCAAATGTATGACAAGTCGGACATCAGGCTTGTCAATACCCATGCCAAAAGCATTGGTTGCGACCATGACACGTAGCTCATCATTCATCCATCTACTCTGTCGGAGGTCGCGTTCTGTATGGCTCAGCCCTGCATGAAAGGAGCTGGCAGATATTTTATGCTCTCTTAGAAAGCGGGCAAGCTTTCCGCACAAAGCTCTACTACGGCAGTAAATAATCGCCGAACCGCTTACTCGTGAGAGAATATGTAGGAGCATATCCTCTTTATTACTTGTGCGACGAATGGAGTAGGATAAGTTTGGGCGGAAAAAACTTTTTTGGAAGATCTTGGCTTGTTCATCGAAAGCAAGTTCGCTCTTGATTCCTTCGACTACGTCTGGAGTTGCCGTAGCTGTTAGGGCTAGGATGGGAATGTCTGGTAGCTCCTTCCTTAGCTCTTTGATATTGAGATAGGACGGGCGGAAGTCATACCCCCATTGGCAGATACAATGGCATTCATCGATAATCAGACGTGAAAGGCTTAAATGTTCAAGTTGTTCGCGAAAGCTTGGAGCATTTAAGCGTTCAGGGGAAATATAAAGGAGCTTAAACTTGCCAAAGATACAGTTGCGAATCGTTTGGTTTATTCGGTCGGCACTCATGCCTCCATGGATAGCTGCAGCCTTAATACCCCTACGTTGTAGATTTTCCACTTGATCTTTCATAAGTGAAATGAGGGGGGTAATAACAAGACTTAGCCCAGAACTCATGAGAGCTGGTACTTGGAAGCAAATACTTTTTCCGCCACCAGTGGGCAGAAGTGCAAGAACATCTTCTCCTTTGAGAGCTGATAGTATAATCTCTTTCTGCAAGGGACGGAAGGTTTTATGCCCCCAATAATGCTCAAGTACTTGCTCGGGGCTAGTATCTTCTTGGATCAGCAATTCATTTGTCTCAGGATTTTCATTCTCAAAGTCTAGTAGGCGTTGAGCAATGTAATCCTCTGGCCAAGGGATTCGTTCCTCATCTTGCTCCATTGGGTTGGGAGCATTGAGTTCTTCTTCTATGATGAATGCTTCCTCTTCTTGCATAGTTGTCTTTTAGTCTAGGCTAATGTCCTTGACCTGTAGCTCAAGATATTTCTGAGAGTAGTGATTGTTTTCTGAGATTGTATAACAGAGATTAAAGGTCGCTCCCTCCTCTAGCGTGTGCGTTAGGTGACCTAATCCTAGAGCAATGCCTCGAATTGGAGCATCTTTATGTTCAGGGCTGGTAAGGTTGAGCTTAAGGTGTTGCATTTTTTTGCCCACAAGCTGAGAACCTCCTGCGTTCTTCATCTGATAAGTAGCGAAGAGAGGTTCTTTATTGTTTAGACCAAAAGGGGCAAGTAACTTAATTTCTTGGAGCAGTCCTTCCTGTATTTCAGAGAAATCTAAGACACCATCAATCTCAATTTCTTGGTAGCTGTTTTCTTCCTCTGAGTAATGCTCAAAGAAATCCTTCATTCGTATTGTAAACTCTTCAAGCTTAGACTCTTTCAATGTAAAGCCAACAGCCTGTCGATGCCCTCCAAAGCTATCGAGCAAGTCTTCGCATGCTTCGAACCCTCGGTAGAGATCAATATCTTGCATGGAGCGAGCAGATCCTACAAGTAAGTCTCCCTTTTTGCTGAGTATCAGGGCAGGCCTATTGTATCTTTCGTTGAGACGAGAGGCGACAATGCCAAGAACTCCTTGATGCCATTCCTCACTGAATAAGATGAGGCAGCGAGATTGCTTGAGATCTTTGAGTTGCTCTGCTTGAGAAATTGCTTGACGAGTTACTTGCTTGTCCAAAAGTCTGCGTCGGTCGTTTAGCTCTTCCAGTTTCTGTGTTTGCTTATAAGCTGTTGGAAGGTCCGTTGATGTTAGGAGGTCAACGGCAGTAACGCCTTGATACATGCGACCCGCTGCGTTAAGTCTTGGACCAATTTTGAACATAATGTCGTAACTATCTATTTCCTTCGTCCCAAAATCAATCTTGTTGATGAGGCAACGTAGCCCCAAACTTGGACGATGGTTCAACTGCTTTAGTCCGAGTGCTACAAATACTCTATTCTCTCCTGTTATTGGAACTAGGTCAACAATAATACTGATGGCTACTAGCTCTATATATTGTTTGATGTGAGGTAAGGCGATATGTCTGGAATAAGCTAAGGCTTGCATGAGCTTAAAGCCTACAGCACATCCGCTTAAATCGGCATTTGGGTAGGTATTGTCTGCTCGTTTTGGGTTGAGCATTGCCAGAGCTTCAGGCAAGATCTCCTCTGTTTGATGGTGATCACAGATGATTACATCGATACCGAGTTTCTTTGCGTAGCTTATTTCCTCATGGGCTTTGCTCCCACAGTCTAAGGCGATAATGACGGATACTCCAAGTTCATGGGCTCGGTCGATTGTTGTCAGGCTTAGACCATGCCCATCATCGTTACGCTCGGGTATGATGTAGTGGAGAAAATCTTCTGGGAGGAAGTAATCTCTAAAAATATTATAGACAAGAGCCACGGCAGTTGTCCCATCAACATCATAATCTCCAAAGATAAGGATGTGTTCTTTACGCTCAATGACTTCATTTAGTCGCAAGACTGCTTTCTGCATGTCGTTCATTAGGAAGGGGTCATGCAGTTGTCTTAGATTAGGCTTTAGGTATTGTTTGGCTTTATTAAGGTAGCGTATTCCACGTTGTACAAGAATCCGCCCCATAATGATGCTAAGGTTTAGAGCCTGGGCTAAGCCCCGTGCTTTCAACTCTTCGCTTTCGGAGAGTTGGTTTATAGTCCATTTGGTAATCATTATATCTTTTCATTTTTTTATTTCTTTTTGAGTGTTAATCCCTTTGTTTCGTTTAGAACCTTGGCTTCTATCTTGAGAGCCGAAGGACTTTGGGCTATTATATTTTTCTTGCTCTATTAAAAACTTTTACTTATTCTATAATAGCGTATTGGTTTATTGGGATCTTTACCTTTGAGACATACCTTAGCAATACGATGTGTTAGGTAGTCTTGAATAATCATTTCTGTGAAATTAGCTTTTTTGGACTTGAACCACAGACGCTCGAAGCGGAGTGCATCAAGGACTGTATGCGTCCGAATTGCCGTAAATTCGTTTGTTCCTTTCCCTGACTGGCTAATAGCGTAAAGTAATTCAGAGAGTCTCCAGATGTATGCATCTAAGAGAGGATCTTTTTCGTGGCTTGCCAGTTCGCAGAGCTTACTTTGTAGAGTTAGGTCTGTAGGGCAGAGGCTGACTAAGTTTTTGCAAATTTGTAGAGCATCGGCAAATCGTTTCTGATTGATTGCCTCATCAAGTCTTTTTGTGTGTTGCTCCTTAATCAGAGAGTTCTGACTAGGTCTCTTCCAAGAGTAGTAGAGTTTTTTTATCTCGTTCGTTTGGAGACTGCGGTCGCAATCAATGAAACGCAGAAGCAGAGGACGAACGTTTCCACAGCTGTCAGTCAAGTTTTTGATTTCGCTTCGGATTGCTTTTGTTCCTCCAAAGTAAAGCCTTTGGGCAAGTGCTTCCTTGCGTAGCCGTTGAAGTTCGGGATTACTTTTTTTCTTCTTTCTTTTTCTCCGACGTCTTCTTCTCCTTTTCTTCCTTTTTCTTAAGCTTGACTCTGCAAAATTTTCCACAGAGTTTTTGCTATCAACACTGCCAAATAATTCATAAGGGCAGGCTAATAGAAAAGTGCTGATTAGGAAAAATATACTAAACCTTCGGATCAAATTTACCATTATACTCTATTGCTTAGTTACAAAGATAAGTAAAGTCTCACGTTTATTCTCTATGTTTCTTGAAAATATTACGAATCTTTAAGGATAAATTCCGAGACTTTGTTTGGCTCTTTTTGACGGAAGAAAAGCTCCTTTAGGACTGGCTAGAAATATTTTTGGAATGATTCAAAAAAAACGTAGGGAATATTTTTCTAAATGTTCCCTACGAATTGAAAATTTCTTCCCAACGATTTCTTGAAAAGTTGGGGAAGGATTTTTTAGCTCCTAGTAAAGTTCGTTTAATTCCTTGTTTTCAAGTTGTTTACTTTGTGTCTTTGTAGCCTTGAGCAATGAGGATGTTTTTAAGTTTTTCTCGCTGATCTCCCTGAATGATAATCTCTCCATCTTTGGCACTGCCACCTACACCACATTTCTGCTTGAGCATCTTGCCTAGCTTGTTTAGGTCTTCATTTGTGCCGATGAAGCCTTTGATTAGACTGACTTCTTTGCCTCCTCTATGTTTTTTGCTTAGAGAAATGCGTAGTTTCTGACGCTCAGGGGCAAGGGTTTCTTCCTCTTCGATATAATCTTCTTGGTATTCGTAGTCTGCATTTGTACTATAAATGACACCTAGTCGTTGCTTCCAATCGCTCATAATTTTGTATTATCTCTATAATTTTTATTAAATTTGTAGAATAAAGGTAGTGATAAATTTATATTCGCAAGCTTTAGATGAGAAAATTTCTGTCTGAAAGCTACGAAAAATAGAGGCTCTACCTAGATGAATATTAAGATAAAGTCTATTATATGTCCGTCAAAATAAAACAAGTTTCTAGCCCTAAAGAACTGAAAGAGTTTGTAGAATTTGGTATTAGTCATTACAAGGATAATCGTTATCATGTGCCAAAGTTGGTCAGAGATGAACTGAGTATCCTTGATCCTGATACGAACCCTGCATTCGAGTTTTGTGAAGCAGCTTATTTTCTTGCCTATCGAGAGAATAAGATTGTTGGACGTATTGCTGCTATCATTAACCATCGTGCCAATGATACGTGGAATCAAGCTAATGCTCGCTTTGGTTTTGTTGAATTTATCAATGACAACGCTGTAGTCGATGCTCTCTTTGCTTCTGCAGAGAATTGGGCTAAAGAGAAAGGAATGATGATGATACAAGGACCAATGGGTTTTACAGATTTGGATCTTAAAGGCATGCTTGTAGAAGGCTTTGACCAACAGGGAACAGCAACTACCATATATAATTATGCTTATTACCGTAAGCAACTGGAACGTATAGGCTTCATTAAAGATCAAGACTGGAAAGAGTATAAGATCTTAATCCCAGAACAGATTGCAAAGGTGCATCAAGAGATTGCAACTAAGGTTAGGGAAAAGTACGGTCTTCGCACGAAGAAGTGTAAGACGGAGAAAGAATTGAGGTCATATGTTCCCCAGATTTTTGAAGCTTTGAACCAATCTTATGCCGTACTTTATGGTTACTCTGAGCTAAGTCCTAAGCAGATTGATTTTTATGCTGAGAAATACATTCCTTCACTTAATCTGGACTTTGTAACCTTAGTTATCCGAGAAGAGGATAATAAGGTCGTAGCAGTGGCCATAACCGTGCCTAGTCTTAGCCGAGCTTTGAAGAGAGCTAAGGGGAGTTTGTTCCCTTTTGGTTGGGCATATATCCTAAGAGCTTTGAAGTCTAAGAGCAACCATACTGTGGATTTGTGTATTCTGGGTGTTATTCCTGAGTATCAAAATAAGGGGATTAACGCTCTTGTCTTCGAAGATTTATGTAAGGAGTATAATAAATATGGTATACGTTATGCTGAGAGTGGTCCTGAACTTGAAGTGAATACAGCCGTTCAGTTGCAATGGAATTACTTTGAAAAGGAACATCACAAGACACGAAGAGCCTATATCAAGCGATTATCCTAAAGTTTGGATCGCTTAAAGAAATCTTGTTTTTTCATGTTTAACTTTAATGAAAGGGGAGAAAACGATGAATCGTTTTCTCCCCTTTCGCTGGAAGTCCCTATATATAATATGGTATTGTCCTCAAAAATAAGAAAACTTTGAGGTTGGATTTAGTCTTCTTCTGCTAAGAGCTTTGTCGATACGTTGAAGAGATAGACTTGCTCTGTAGCACGCGTAATAGCTGTGTAGAGCCAGCGAATCATTTGTTTGTTGAATGGGAAGAATGTAGCCACAAGTCCCATGTCAATGAATGTACAAGACCATTGACCACCTTGTGCCTTGTGAGCTGTGACGGCATAGGCATATTTGATTTCAAGTGCAGACCAAAATGGATCATCTTGTATAGCCTGTCGGAGCTTTTTACCCTGAAGTCGCTCACCGTATTCCTCGCGGAGTAAATCATAGAGCCTCTTTCTATCGTTGTATGAGCGTTGAGCTTGCCCGTCGTTAAGGCTCGTTAGGAGAAGCCTTGCCTCAAGTTCCTGATTTCTGTCAGGAAGGTAGATGCAGGCATCAGCATAGTCTAAGCCATACTGACTGATGTATCCATAGATTTGTCGCACCTCGATGGCTTCTCCGTTGGCAATGAAGTCAGATTTGTCAGCTCGTGTCGCGTAGTGGTAATTGTTGCGAGCTACAATGAGATGCTCTCCTCTTGAGAGACGTTCTTCATAGTCTAAAACTCTTGCTCGGATTGCTTGATTTAGCTCTAAGGCTCTTTTGTTTGAAGATGTGATAATTAGGGAGTTCTCTCTTCCATATTTTCGGTATGCTGTGTCGCAGAGGTCAATTAATTCGACTCCTGTCGTTAGCTGAAAGTCTGTTGAAGAGCAGAAGTCTAGTTGGTAGGGAATTTCTTCATCAGGGCATAAGTCTTCATGCTCTTTGAGAAGGTCTCGGAGTTTGGTCGCTTGATTCAAAATCTCTGAACCCTGTTCTTGTCGGACTACTTCATCAAGTTCAGCTTCATAGATCTTAAGACCAAAACGACTCTCTAGCTCATCTCTGTTCAAAGCGTCGCTGATCTCTTGTCCAACGGGAGGGAGCTGAGCAGAATCTCCTACCAAGATTAGTTTACAGCCTTCGGAATCCCAGATATAAGACAAGAGATCCTCCAAAAGATCTCCTGAGCCAAAAGGTGTCGGTTCGTAGCTCTGTCCTGAGATCATTGATGCTTCATCGACAATGAAGAGTGTGGGACGCTTCGTTCGGCTTGTTAGTTTGAACGTGCCGTCTATGACTGAGCTTTCTCCACTTGCTCGGTAGATCCTTTTATGAATGGTATTGGCAGGTCGTTGGCTTTGTAGACTGAGGTGTTTTGCTGCTCGCCCAGTGCTTGCCATAAGGTCGACATCAATTCCTAGATGTTCAACTCCTTTGCTTATAGCTTGTAGCAAGAAGGTTTTCCCTGTTCCCGCATAACCCTTTAATAAGAAGACTGAATAGGGATTTTCATCTAGGAGATATTCAGCACATTGTTCTAAGGCATAGAGCTGGATTTTAGTTGGAGGAAAAGGGAGGTTTGAGAGGAATATTTGAACGATGTCCTGACTTAACATAATTATTTCTTATAAATTTGTAGCTGTGAAGTTAGTGTTTTTCAGGAAATTTTCCTACTTTTGGGAGAAGTTTCTGTAATAGTACTTCCTTTTTTACTAGATACAGACAACTTTTGTACTGAATATTAGAGAATAATTATACAAAAATATAGGACTAATGGACAAAGTATTAAAACCTGTTTTAGCGACCCTTTTGGCAATCGTATCGGTTGGATTGATTTACCTTACTTATAGAGGTATCGCAGGTCGTGAAGAATTTAAGAACATTGTAGAAAAGCGTGAAGTAAAGCTTAAGGCTCAGCTGAAGAAAGTCTTGCAAATACAACAAGCTTATGAAGAACGCTATGGAAATTTTGCTACTATTGAGGATTTGAAGACTTTCCTTGCCTCTGATAGCATCTTCTCTGTAAAGGCTGAAGGTGAATACACATCAGAAATGCGAGATGAGGGTAAAACAGAAGACGAGCTAGCTTATCAAGGAAATAAGCTGTTCAAAAAAGGTCAAGCTCTTTTCTTGAAAAAGCTTGCAGGTGAAAGCACAACATCTCGTCGTAGTCGTTATCGTCGTGTTTCTTCTGAGGAAAAACTTGCTGATAAAGTCTATCAGGAAATTCTTAAAATGAGAGAAGAAAACTTAATCTCTAAGGATAATGATGAAGAAGCTAAGGCTAAAGCTGAAGAATTACTTATGAATGAAGTTTTAGCTAGTAAGCTTCTTATTAGAGATACTACGTGGAAACCTGCAATCTCTTTGCTTGAAGGGAATACAAATGTAGAAGAAGTCTTCACAGTGCCAGTATTCGGAGGAACAAAGGCTAGTTTAATTACAATTGATACAGCCTACATTGAGCAGATTATTGGGCTTGATACGGTTCAACGTTCAGTTTTCTCAGCTCAAATTCCTTGTGAAAGCTACCTTTCAGATCAGGATGAAATTCTTCTAAAGGATAAGATCTCTCTCTTGAAAGAACGCCTTGATGGAAAAGGATTCCCTGGATTAAAGATTGGTTCTCTGACTGAAATTAAAGCAACAGGGAACTGGGAATAAATTCATGAATTTGCAGACTGATTTAAGGTTTAGCAACGAACAAGTAGAACGTATGAGTATGTCCATTCGACCTTCGTCGAGTGGACTTGCTTTTCGTATCTACAACGATTTGAACTTTGAGGATGAGCGAATAGCTTCTTTCCTCCCACTTTCACGAGGTAATACGAGTTGGGAGGAGAGACAACAGGAGCTATTCTTCGAATATGAGTTTTTGTCTTATCCTTTCTCTGCTGTACGTTTAGACTATGAAGCAGAAAGTTTTGTCTTAATGCCTCAAGAAATTTATCAAGAGTCTTTCTCTGATTTGTGGAGACCTTACCTAAATAAGAAAAAGGAGCTAGTAACGATTGTTTCAGACGTGCCTAATGAACGGAAGCTCTTGATTGCTTATCTGTCGAAAAACTTGCTCTTATTCTATCAGCGGATACACCTTAATCTCATTAGATCCTTCTATTTAGATAATATTTGTGATGCAAGTAGGCTATTGACACGTCAAAAGGGAAATAAAGAGTTGAACCTCTCTCTAAGGAAGAATCAGCTTGATTGTTTTCTCTTTGATCAAGGGCGTTTGATGTATGCGAACACACTTCCGATTAGTTCTAGCTCTCAAAAAGAAGTGCTTCTTGGAGAGTTGATGTACTATATATTTCTTCTTGTGAAAGAACTCAAACTCAATTTGTCTGTAGATCAACTGAATTGTTATCTCTCTTCTGCTGAAGGAGAAGAGTATTCTTCTCTTTATTTGAGTCTTTCGGAAGCTTTAAGAGATGAATTGGCTCCTCGTTATTTTAACTGCTTAATCCAAATGTTATAATATGCGTATCGTCGGAGGAAAGTATAAGCGTCGTCGGTTTGATGTGCCTAAAAGCTTTAATGCTCGACCAACAACGGATTTTGCTAAGGAAAATCTCTTTAACGTTTTAGCAAATCTTATTGACCTAGAGGGGAAAGACTGCCTAGACCTTTTTGCAGGGACTGGGAGTATTTCGGTAGAACTCTTGTCGCGTTCTTGTGCTTCCCTCCTATCAATTGAAAAAAGGCGAGAACATAGTCGTTTCATTTTGTCCCTAAGGAAAGAATTACACGAAGAAGAGAAGCATAGAGTTTTTCAGGGCGATGTCTTCAAAGTATTGAAAGGAAAGAAGCTTGATCCAGAGAGTTTTGATTTTATTTTTGCCGACCCTCCGTATCAAATAGAAGGATTAGATCTTCTGCCAGACCTAATTATTCAAGATGCTAATCTCTTAAAAAATGGCGGTTTCTTGGTTCTAGAACATCCAGCTGTTTATGACTTCCAAGATTGTCCTTTCTTTGAACAGCATCGGAGCTATGGATCGGTTAATTTTTCCTTTTTTCGAAAAAAAACAAATTTTTCAGAGTGAAAAGGATTCTATTAGGTAGAATAGTACTACATTTGTAGAATAATAATATAAAAGTAGAAGAGAAACCCATGGATAAGTTGAATAAATTGGACATGCGTATCCTAAACGTAGTGTCTCGTAATTCTAGACTTTCTGTTAAGGATATTGCAGAAGAATGTGAAGCTTCACGCTCGGCAGTAAACCAGCGTCTTAATCGTCTATTGGCTGAAGGGATTGTTCGTGATCCAGGTTACGTTGTAGAACCTCGATCTCTAGGATATAGTACTTGTACTTATGTCGGAATTAATTTGGAACGAGGCTCTCTATACAAAGATGTTGTGCCTAAGCTCCAAGAAATTGAAGAGGTTGTTGAATGTCATTATACGACAGGGCCTTATAGCCTTTTTGTAAAGCTTTATGCCGTTGATAACCAAGATTTAATGAGAATCTTGAGTGGAATCATTCAAGAGATTCCAGGGGTTACAGCGACAGAAACCTTAATCTCTTTAGATTTAAGCTTCGAGCGAGGAATTAATTTGAAGAACTTTAAGTTTGCATCGAAAGAGCCTAAATAGCTTTTTCTTATAATGTCTTCAACGAGAAGCTATAGTCTTTTTGAACTTCTTAGTTCTGTTCAGCGTTGTCTAGCAACAAATTATTCTAAACGATACTGGCTTCGTTCGGAAACGAGTGATTTTCGTACAAGTCCGTCTAGTGGGCATGCTTTTCTTGAGCTTGTCGAACGAGATGAATGTGCAAGTAATCGAATCAAAGCTAAGGTCAGAGCGACCATTTGGTCCTCTGCTCTTAGAAATATTCTTTCTAAATTCAAATCTGTTGGTCTTGAAGGCTTGACTTCTGGTATGTCAATATTAGCAGAGGTTGAGCTTAATTTTCATCCAGAGTATGGTTTGAGTTTAGTTATTCATGACATTGACCCAAATTACTTATTGGGAGACCTTGCCCGTCAGAGGCAAGAAACAATCAATCGATTGAAGAAAGAGGGATTGCTTGATGCAAATAAAACTTACGAATTAGCCAGACCTTTACAGCGTATTGCTATTATCTCTTCTCCTTCAGCGGCAGGATATGGCGACTTTGTCCGTCATCTTAGGGGCAAGTCTTTCTCATTGGTTTGTTATACTGCCCTTTTTTCTGCTGTAATGCAGGGTGAACAAACAACAAATAGTATCAATGATGCTTTAGGGCGAATCCATGAATCTCTTGAACTTTTTGATGCCGTTGTAATCATTCGTGGGGGCGGATCTGTCAGTGATCTTAAGGCTTTTGATGATTATGAGCTGTGTATGATTTGTGCTAACTTTCCACTTCCTATAATTACAGGCATTGGTCATGAGCGTGATCAGAGTGTTTTGGACTTAGTTGCCCATACAAGTTGTAAAACGCCTACAGCAGTGGCCGATTTTATCCGTGATGTTCAGCAAAAGGAATCGGACTATGTGGAGGATTTGAAGCTTAGATTACAAAAAGCTTATATGAATCTTTCGGTGAATCGACACTACGAACTTAAAATGTTGAAGCTTCGATTTCCAAATTTAATCCGATCAAGTCTGAAGAGTCTTCACTATGAGCAAATGAAACTTAAGCATCGTTTAGGGCGAACGGCTCAAATGAAGTTACGCTATTATTTACACGATGTTGAACGCTATCAGGAACGAATTCCACTTTTGGCTTCAAGGCAAGTAGGGACTTGTCGCAGTGATTTGCTCCATTTGAAGCAAAGACTTAACACTCCTCTACATAATCATCAGCAACGTTATCGCTCACAGCTTGCCTACTTGATGCAAAGTATTCGCTTGTCTGATCCTGAGCAAGTTTTGAAGCGAGGCTTTGCTTTGCTTGAATATAAGGGAGAGGTTTTGAGTAAAGATGAAGATCTTGTACGGCTTTCATCAGGAGAAAAGATGGAGGTTGTTCTCAGAAGATATAAGTTACAAGTAGAAGTCAAAGAAGTATGTCCGAAATAAAAATACATCTCTGTCCAAGTCCTGAACTATATCCTTATTATCATTTAGATGGTGCTACAATACTGATTGTCGATATCTTTCGTGCGACTACGACAATGCTTACCGCATTTTATAATGGGGCAAGGCGAATCTATCCAGTAGCTTCAACTAAGGAGGCTGAAACTCTTGGGAAGGAGTTAAACGCTTTGATTGCAGCAGAGCGTAATGTACAGCCTTGTTCTTTTGCTCAGCTGGGGAATGACCCCTTAGAGTATAGGCAAGACTTAGTCCAAGGTCGAGATATTATTATGACAACAACGAATGGAACAAAGGCAATTCACCTTGCCCTTAAGGGAGGAGCAGAGGACGTTTTGATTGCTAGCTTTCTAAACATTAAGAGCTTCCTTCCTTATTGTCGAGAGCATAATGTTCAAGACTTAATTGTTCTAGCCTCTGGATGGCAGGGTCAATGCTCTACAGAGGATATGCTCTATGCAGGGGCTTTGGTTTCTTTATTTGAGGATGTTGATTACTCTATCCAAATGAATGATGGAGCGAAGCTGATGTTTGATCTGTGGCAGAGCAAATGTTTAAGTCTTGAGGAGCGAATGATTTATCTCTCTTCTAGTGAGCATTATCGTCGCTTGGTGGATAAAGGTTTTGCTTCTGCAGTACGCTATTGCTTAACGATTCCTTCAGAGTCTTATCCTTTGCTCCGTGTTTTTAATCAAGAACTATGTATGATTGAAAAGCTTTAATCGAAGCTTATTTTACCCTTATCCTCAGAGAAATCCTAGATGTCGCAAGATGTTTAGGATTATTTTTATAAATTTTATTAAGATTTAGCTTTAATTAGATATATTTTTCCGTAAATAGTTTATATCTTTGCGAAGAAGTAGTTAATTATAGCTTTCAAAGATATAGAATTATGCAATTATTTAAGCTGAAAACGAACGTTCATGAATTTGAGTCTTTTGCACAATTTGCAGAAGAGTTCCAACTAGGTAAGGAAGACCTAGTACTAACGAATGAGTTTCTTTATGAACCATTTATGAAGCCTTGCAAGCTTCCTTGTAACTTCATTATGCAGGAGAAATATGGGATGGGAGAACCTTCTGATGAGATGATGAATAATATTCTTGCAGATGTGAAGACTAAGCCATTTCGTCGTGTGATTGCGATCGGTGGAGGCACAGTAATTGACATCTCGAAGCTCTTTGTCTTGAAAGGTCTAGATAATGTCCTAGATGCTTTTGACAGAAAGATTCCCTTGGTTAAGGAAAAAGAATTGGTTATCATTCCGACAACTTGTGGAACGGGTAGTGAGGTAACGAATATTTCTATTGCTGAAATTAAGAGTCGCCACACAAAGTTAGGTTTGGCTGATGACTCAATACTTGCTGATGATGCCGTTATTATCCCTGAACTTCTTAAAGGCTTGCCTTTCCGCTTCTATGCGGCAGCTTCGATTGATGCTTTAATTCATGCTGTTGAAGCTTATGTTTCTCCAAAAGCAAATCCGTATACTAAGGTGTTTAGCCTTACTTCAATGCAAATGATTCTTGATGTCTTCAAATTGATAGCAGATAATCCTGAGTCAAGGCATGAGTATGCCAGTAAGATGCTGATGGCTGCTAACATGGCTGGGATTGCTTTCGGAAATGCTGGTGTTGGTGCGGTACATGCTCTCTCATATCCATTGGGCGGAAACTACCATGTCCCACATGGTGAGGCAAACTACCAATTTTTTACAGCTGTGTTTAAGGCTTATCGTAAGAAGAAGTCTGACGGTGCAATCTTGGAATTAGAACGAGAGCTTGCTCGCCTTTTGGAGACTTCTGAGGATAAAGTCTACGAAGTAATGGATGATTTACTTGGACGTATGATTAAACGTAAGCCTTTACGTGAGTACGGAATGAAAGAGGAAGAGCGAAGAGGTTTTGCTGAGGACGTGTTGGTCAAACAGCAACGTCTCTTGAATAATAATTTTGTGGCCCTTTCAGTTGATGAGATTGAGTCAATTTACAACGCTTTATATTAATATGGTATAAAATCGAGAGCCTAGCCTTTTGTTAAAATAAGGCTTAAGTTCCTCAATTTTTGGTGTGAAGGAAAATACTTTAGCCTAAAGATTTTGCTTTCTACCCATTCAAATAAACTAATAATAGAATATTTCATAGATAATTAAACCGAAAAATTATGGAAGTAAAAGAGATGATTTTGAAAGCCCGCGAGGCTCAGCGTTACTATCAAGCTACAAATGATCAGGTCGATGTAGATAAAATTTGCCGTGCTACGGCAAAAGTGATCCACGATAACGCAGAAATGCTAGCACGTGAGGCTGTAGATGAAACAGGCATGGGGGTGTATGAAGATAAGGTGGCTAAGAACCGAGGCAAGAGCCGTGGTGTTTGGTACAATCTTCGTGATAAGAAGTCTGTAGGTATCGTTAATATTGATGATCGTACTGGTCTGATTGAAGTAGCTAAGCCTATTGGTGTCGTAGCTGGTATCACGCCTACAACAAATCCGATTGTAACACCTATGAGTAACATCATCTTCGCTCTAAAAACTTGTAATGCAATTATTATTGCTCCTCACCCACGTTCGAAGAAGTGTTCGGCTCATGCCGTTCGATTGATCAAAGAAGCTATCGCACCTTTTGGTGTGCCTGAGTACATGGTTCAAATTATTGAAGAGCCTAGTATTGAGAAGACTCAAGAGTTGATGGCTCAAGTTGATGTTGTTGTGGCTACAGGTGGAATGGCGATGGTACGTTCGGCTTATTCGTCAGGAAAGCCTTCATTTGGAGTAGGGGCAGGAAACGTACAGGTTATCATTGACCGTAACGTAGATCATGACATCGTTGCACCAAAAGTTGTCTTTGGCCGTGCTTTTGATAACGGAATAATTTGTTCAGGAGAGCAAAGTATTATTTACCCTGAAGATGATAAGGCTAAGGTCTTTGCAGCTTTCGAACGAGCTGGAGCTTACTTCTGTTCGGACGAAGAGGGTGACAAGGTTCGTACTGCAGTCTTCGAAGAAGGGCATCTAGCCAAGGATATCGTGGGGCAGAGCGTTCAATATATTGCACAGAAGGCTGGACTTTCTATCCCTGAAGGCACAAAAGTAATTATGGTTGAGGCGAGAGGAGTCGGTTCTGAGGATATTATCTGTAAAGAGAAGATGTGTCCTGTTATGGCTTGCCTAAGCTATAAGTATTTTGAAGAAGGAATTGACATCGCTCGTACCAATCTAAATAATGAAGGTAATGGTCATACTGCCGCAATTCACTCAAATAGTCAAGCTCATATTATCTTAGCTGGATCAGAGCTTACGGTTTCTCGTTTGGTGGTGAACGCTCCAAGTGCTACAACGGCTGGAGGACATATTCGTAATGGGCTTGCAGTTACCAATACTTTAGGTTGTGGTACATGGGGTAATAACTCAATATCTGAGAACTTTACCTATAAACATCTTCTAAACATTACACGTATTGCTTCTCTGTCTGAAAATATTGTAGAGCCTACTGACGAAGAAATGTGGAAGTAATCTTTTAGTTTAAGGTCTTCATAACCTTAAGATTTTTTATTACTCTGTAGAAAGAGCCAAGATATTACAAGTGTTTTGGCTCTTTTTCTATATTTCTTATGTGTTGTTTGGGTAACTTTTTTTCTTGTACTTGGGGAGGCTATTCCTTTTTTGAATGCCGTTATACAATGTCTATAGCTTTGGAGATTAGAGAAGGCTTCATTATTTCTATTTGATAATTAGGTGTTTGTGAATTCTTGCAAGGCGTCTCTCGAATCTTTGGGAGTATTGCATAAAGAGGAGGCTAGAAACTGAAGGGCTCATTTGAGGGTTTCTGTTCCTAGTGGCAAACAATATAAAAAATGTTGGGAAGATTTTGTTATTTTGTCCCTACGATTTCTTTGATTCTTCCCAACGAATCTAAGAAGTATTCCCTACGGATTTTTGAGCTCTAGTTTTACTCTTTGTTAAATCTTCTTTTAGAGAGTTTTATCTTCTAGTTGAAGTTTTAGGTTTATGAGACTCTTTTGATTTGATTCTTACGTTGATTCTTTATATTTTTTGATAAAGGTTTATCCTCTTAATCGAAAAATCTAAAAAACGTAGTGCCTAAATTCAATAAAAATCCTGTTTATATGTTATTTTTTTAGCTGTTAATATTTTCTTCTGTTTGCAGAGATCTAAGCCTTTGTTTACGTATATTTTTATCTATTTACCTGTGTCAAATAAAGACTTTGTTCTCTAAAACTTTGTGAAATTTGTTAAAAGATTTTGTGTAAAATCCTTGTTTTGGGGGGCTTTACTCTTGTTTATATAAAAATAATAGTGTATATTTGCAAAAGGAGTAAGAAATAAAACTTCAATTATTATTTAAAATTTATACATAATTATGAAGAAAACTACATTAATTTTAGGTTTAGCGGCTGCAGGATGTGTTGCACTTCTGTCTAGCTGTGGGCAAACTGCCCCTGAGACTCCTTACTGGGAGAATCCAGAGTCTCTAAAGGTTCAAGCTGATATCGTGAAAACTTTGTCAGCTCTTCCTAATGCTGAGCATAAGGAATTGAAATCAGAAAAGCGTTTACAGTCTGTAGGTGATCCTATCGTTGCTGGAGGAAAAGAAGATAATGCTGTTCCAGAAGGCCAGCCAGTGGAAATTGAAGATCCAAAGACTTCAAAAGGTCCTCTAGAAGAGGTAAACGGTATTCCTGGACACTGGGTTACTACAACTCATAAGTATAAGATTACTCAGGCTTATGATGAGCAAATTTTGAAGGACCCACACACAGATATTATGTATCCTCACTGTGTGCTTAATGGAGAATCTGTGTTAGATGGAACTTTTGCTCCTATTACACTTTGTCCTACTGGTCCTACAACTTTCTCAATCACTAAGGTGGCTGATAGCTATGATGACGCTAAGGAAGTTAAGGAAACAGTTGCGGGTAATATCCGTATGAGTGACTATTTAACTCGTTATAGCAAGTGGGCAAACCTTCACATGAAAGCACCTGCTCTAGTGTCTATGCATTCTATCGAAATCGTTAATAATCAAACAGACGTTGCTACTCGTCTTGGTCTGAATGTTGCTAACGAAATCTTTAAGTTGAACTCAAACTTTGGTTTGAATATGAGTTATAAGAGAAATCACATCCTTGCTCGTTTCGTGCAACGTGCCTTCTCTGCTATTGCCGACTTCCCTAAGACTGCAACAGTTTTCGCTCAATTTACTCCAGGTGTATTCAAGTCTAAACCAGTTTACGTGTCAAGTATCACATATGGTCGCATGGCTTATATTGCGATTGAGACAAACTCTGATCTAGTTGATGTGCAGGCTGCTCTTGAGTTTACGCTTAAGAAAAACCAAGAAATTCCTGTAGATCTAGGAATTGATACAGAAACTAAGGTTAAGAAGATTATCGAAAATAGTAACGTTAGTGTTGTTATTGTCGGAGGTACTAATGAACAGCAACGTGAGTTCGTAACAGGTCCTAGTATTGAAACGTTCCGTAAGTTTATGGTTGAGTCTGTAAACATGAACGAAGTAGTTCCAGTTAACTTCCAACTTCGCTATGTGCATGACAACTCTCTTGCTCGTGTAGTTGCAACTAATGAATATAGCGTTACAACTCAAGAGTTTATTCCAGAATTCAAATCAATCAGCCTTGAAATGTCTGTAGCTGGATTCATTCTTTCTGGAGACATTGATAAGACTAATGAACTTATGGGTGAAGGTTATATGTTGAATGGTCCACTAGATTCTAAGGAATTAGTTCCAACAGAAGATTCTAAGCCTATTAAGATCTTTGAAATTCAAGACTGGGTACGTTATAAAGGTGATGGAAAGACTTTCAATAAGTTCTATCAAGGTTCTAAGCTTCTTGTTATCAAGCGTAAGGAAGGCGAATCTATTGAGGACTTCTTAAAAAGACGTATTACTCTAGTAACTGACTTGAAAGAAAAGAACCCATTCCGCGTTATTCCTTACGGTAAGGGATATTATGAAATGAGCATCGCTCAGTTGATCAGTGTAGCTAATTCAAGCAACCCTCAGTTTACAGTAACTAGCCGTAACAAGAATTATATTGCTAACACTCGTTACGTAATCCGTTCTATCCAATATAGAAAAGGTAAGACTACTATCTATGATGGAAACGAAGATTTCCACAGAGATATCAATAACAAGAAGTAAACTGCTTCTAACTTAACTTAATTTTTTAGGGGGCGGTTCACGGACAACGTGTACAGCCCCCTTTTATCTAAAACTCAAGTAATATGAAAAGAATACTAGCTCTATTAGTCTTGTTCTTCTCGCTAGGTCAAGTTGCCCTTAAGGCAAATCCTGTCGATGCAAAGCAAGCACTCTCTTTAGCTCAGAAATTCTTTGCTGTAAAGAATGGGTTCAGATCTTCTGCGAATGATTTTAAAATTGTATACGCAGAGCCTAATACAAAGAAGGATGTGTCTGAACTACGTACAGCTGGGATTAATCCTGTTCGTGTAGCAGATAATTTATATTACATCATTAATAAGGGGCAAAAGGAAGGATATGTTATTATATCTGGAGATGACCGTGTTATTGATGTTTTGGCTTATGCCGAAGAAGGGGAGATTACGCCTGAACGTATTCAAATAAACTCTAATTTGAAATTCATGCTTGAAGAGTATGCTATTCAAATGGAGTGGGCGTTGAAAAATCTGCCAGAATCAGATAATAAGTTCCGTGCAGGTGGAGCAAACCCTGCATCTGTTGTTCAAGCTTTTGAGCCTCTTCTACGCTTTTGGCCTGATAGAAGGACTCGTTTGAGGACTGCGATTAGTTATGGTCAAGCTTGGCCTTTTAATGATCTTTGTCCAAATGTTAGACGCGGTAACAGTTTAGAACCTACAGTGTCTGGTTGTGTGGCTACGGCTATCGCAATGAATATGGCATGGCATCGCTGGCCTGAACAACCTACAGGGACTGTTAGTTATACTTGGAATGGTCAAACTCTAAGTTCTAACCTAAATAATAGCCCTTATAACTGGAATATAATGCCAAAAGGTATTACGTCTGGAGGGGTCAATCGCGAAACAGGACGTAAGGTTACCTCTGCTGAAGTTGACCAGATTGGACGTCTCCTTCGTGATGTTGGTTATGCTACTCGAATGGGTTATAACAGTGCTAGCGTTGGTGGTAGTGGTACAATGGTTTATGAGATCGTTCGTCCATTCTCTCGTAACTTTGGATATAAGAATACCGTAAAGTGGATTCAAAAGAAGGATTATAATTCTCGTTCATGGTGGGGACATATCACAGATGAGCTTAAAAATTATGGACCTATCATTTATGCTGGTTATAGCCAAGGTGGAGGTCACTGTTTTATTTTTGATAGTTACGGAACATACAACAATCAAGGGCGTTCAGTTAACTTTGTACACGTTGACTGGGGTTGGACAGGTAAGGAAAATGGTTGGTATGCTGTAGATATTCTTGAACCAGGAAGCCAAGGTATCGGTGGTGGTAGTGGAGCATATAATCGTATGCACCAAATGTTACGTTACGTTAGTCCTAACAGACGTAATAATCCGAATCCAAATCCGAACCCAAATCCAGAACCAAGACCAGAACCTGTTAAACCTTTTGTTCTTCAAAGAGTTGAGGGATCTGAAGTGCAAAACATTGAGGTTGAGCTTGGGGATAAGAAGTATATTAAGGTTGAGCTGAAGAATGCTGGCACAGGAGATTTTGATGCTAAGCTTACAGCTTATCTGACTCCAGCAGGAGATAATCCATTCAAGACTTATTTTGTTGGTCACCCAGATCACAAAGCATTCATTGCTGCTGGAAAGTCTAAGATTATTGACTTTGAATTAGACCTTAATAAGGATAAGTTCTCTGAAGGTGTTACTTATGATATTCATGTTGCTCACGAAGTGGCAAATGCTGATTACAATAAGTATATTCGTATCCCAGGGACAAATAATGTTCAAAAGTTCGGACAAGTAAAGGTAAAGAAGAAAGCATGGCCTAATCCAAACCCTAATCCACGTCCAGAACCTGAGCCAGAACCTGGACCTAAACCTGAACCAGAACCTGGTCCGAACCCAGACCCTAATCCAAGACCTAATCCAAATCCTAATCCACGTCCAGAACCTGATTATGATGAAGGATATAGCCTTTCAGTAACTCGTGGCGAAACAAAAACTTATTTGCCAGAAAGAGATATTGAAATCGTAGTACGTATTACGAATAAGGGTGACGAAACATATAATCGTCGTATAGCTCTTTGTATGGTTAAGAGTGGTTCTACTCCAACGGCAGAGAATATTATATCAACTTCATCTCTATTCTTGTCTCCAAATAGGTATTCAAATGTTAAGTTCTCTTACATTGATTTCACAAATTATGCTGAAGGTGATTACAACCTTTACGTAGCATATAGGACTGAAGATCTGAAGTGGGCTGTGATTGATGACTGTGCAAAATTCATCACGATCAAGAAGAAAGAAAGGAAAGAAGATGTTAAGCCTGTTGTGAAAAAGGCTAAGCTATATCTTTCTCGTGAGATGGATGCAGTATCTGCAGAGGAAGGAAAAAGATTCCCTATCATATCTGTTTGGATTGCAAACTCAGGAGACAAGAACTATAATGGAGATATCGTATTGTTTGCTTCTAAGGATGGAACAAAACGTGAGTACAAAGTCGTATCTGGTCGTATTGAGTTGAATGCTGGAATGGAAACAAAGGTTAAGTTCCACCCTTACACAAGATATTCTGATCGTTTAACTGAAGGGAAGTATACTCTTTACGTGCGTTATTACGATGAAAATGGTTCTCCTGTTTATCTAAATAAAGAACCAGGAGGTACTAAGAATTGGGAAGAGTCTCCTGTTGGATTCCTTGAAGTCTTTAAGCCAAAGGATGATAATAAGCCTGAGGAAAAGCCAGCTTATTCTCGAGGTGTAAGAATTGAAAAGGTACAGTTCTTCCAAGATAACGAATATCGTGGAGGAAATATGGCTAAACTTTTCTACAAGAGAGGTTATGGTAAATTTGCTGCTCGTATCTTCTTGAGAGCTGAAGAGGACTTCCTCGGTTATATCCGTGTTGGTATTTCTGAATACAACAAAGAATTGAATCCTCTTAGTCATAAGTTTATCCGTAAGACTATCAAGATGTCTAAGGGACAGTTAGGTAAGACTGTTGTTAACTATGGATTGGATAATTTGATTTACAACTATTATAAGTTGGTTGTTCAGTATTGGGATCCAAATGCTAAGCAATGGTTGACATATCAGAATACTGGAGTTCCATTCTATGTTAACTTTGGTCGTTACTATGACTTCTTTGATTATGATATGGATATGACTCCAACTCGTGGTATCACAGTTAAAGCCTTAGAAATTACTACTAAGGATGTTGGAGATCTATCTAAGAGAGAAGAAGACAATGCTGAAGAAGTAGATAATAGTAATGAGGAGAAAACACCAGTTGAAGAGCTTAATGCTGGAACAATAAAGGTGTATCCAACTATTTCGTCTTCATTTGTGAACGTTGATTCAGATCAACCTGTAGAACTTAAAGTCTATGATATGTCTGGACGTATCGTTCTTCGTCAAGGTGTGAATGCTGGAACTTCAAAGATTTCAATCTCAGAACTTCCAAGTGGTTCGTATTTATTACGTGCGAACAACAAGACATTCCGTCTAATTCGTAAGTAATCGATTAAGTTTATTTCTTAAAGTAAATAAAGGTGTACCCAAGGGTGCACCTTTATTTTAATAGATAAAAGAAGAATCCCCAAAGAAGCTAATAACTTCTTTGGGGATTCTTCTAAAATTAAAGGCTAAGAAACAAAGTCTAGAACTCTAGATTATAGAATATTTAGACTTTAATTTGTTACTCTTTAACTTCTCTTCAAAAAAAGAATTAAAGCTTCTTGTAAACTGTTTCTTAAAAAATAGTTATTTTTTTGGCTGATTTTACTTGAACCTAGGCAAGACCTTCAGCTTTTAACTAGCGATTAGATAGTTCTTTATCTAAGAAAAGGAGGTGGTGTCCTTCAAGAAGGCGAAGCTTATCTACTAGATCCATAGCGTTTGCTTCTTCTTCTACTTGCTCTGCAATGAACTTCCAGAAGAAGTTTTGTGTTGGCATGTCTTCTTCTTCCATTGCAACTTTAATAACGTTTTGTATACCTTCAGATACTAGACACTCGTGATTGTATGCTTGCTCGGCAATAGACAATGCTGTTTCAAATTCATTTGGAACTTCTTTTACTGCAGTAAGATTTACCTTTCCCCCACGAGATACAGTATAGTCAATCATCGTATAAGCGTGTTCTAGCTCTTCGATAGATTGTTTCTTGTACCAATTTGCAAAACCGTTCAGCCCCTCCTGAGCGAAGTGAATGGACATGGCAAGGTAAAGGTTGGCAGACCACATCTCAAGGTTTACTTGAGTATTGATTGCTTCCTGCATTTTTTCTGTAAACTTCATAATTAAATGTTTTTAAGTGATAATAGTAAAATAACAAACCCTAGAATAGGATCAAAAAGAGCCTAGACAGAGTGTAAACCTTTACTTAAACAATTCTATAAAACAAAAGGTTTAAGCTTCTATGCCTTTTTTGTTGTTTTTTGAAAACTCGATTTGAGTTACAGACCCAAATGGAGGGATTTGGGCAAATGCTTCCTCCAAAGAGCAAATACCTACTAAGGATTTAATCGCATTAATGACTCCACCATGGCAGAATATTGCAATTTGTTGATAGCCCATAGCTTCTTTTTCTAAAAGGAATTGCTCGATTCTCTCTTGTTGCATGGCTTGGGACTCTCCATTTGGAGCTGGGATTGTTATGTGTTTTTTGAAGAACTGAATTACATCTTCTCCTTGGATAATATCTGTCCATGCTTGTCCTTCCCAATCTCCAAAGTTTAACTCCTTGAGACGTTCATCATAGATTATATTAGGATAAGCACAGTATTCAGCTAACTTTTTAGCCCGAGTAAGAGGACTTGAAAAGACGGCATCAAAAGAGAGTCCTTCAAGCTTTTCTTTTGTAAGGCGAGCTTCTTGTTCAAAGCTTTCGTTTACATCAACATCTGTAAAGCCATAACAGGTCTGCTCTCCGTTAAGCTGTACAGATGTGTGCCTGATGAGATATAGCTTCATTGCTATAATTTTGTATTTGGATAGAGACTTTAGAATTCTCTATTTCCTCGTCCAAATTTAGGTGATTTGATGCTTGGTTTTCTTCTGTCCTTCTGTCGGAAAGAATAATTACCAAAGTCCTCCTCATCGTCATCTAAGAATTCTCGTCTCTTCTTATTGAGTGGATTGTTTTTACTCGTTTTTCTGAGAGCTGCACTCTTAGGAGATGATTTCATTCTTTGGCTCTCTGCTCGTTCTTCTTGCTTGTTTTTTCCTTTTTTCTTCTCTCTCTTCTCTGATTCTCTCTCATTAAGCTTAGCCAGTGCTTGGTGTTCCACGACTAACTCTTTGACAGGAAGGTCAACTTCGTCGAAGAGAACGATGTCAGTCTCCTCAACCATATCACTAAGGCTTGCCTTCTTGCCGTTAATTTTGATACGTCCAGCACGGATATAGTCTTCTACATCTCTACGAGAGCCAAGCCCCGCATCGCTGATTAGTTTGTTAATACGTAGTTTCATCTTTAGTTAGAATTGCTACTAAGTTTACTTAGATTTAATTAATTGTATGAAATAATTTGTTGATATGTTCTGCAATATATTCTGCAGGTACAGCCTGACGGTAGGCTGATGTATTGGTTGTTTTAGGATTAACTTTCCCAAATATTGAGCATGGTTGAAGCCCATTTTGAGGGATTAGGCAGTCTGCCTTTTTCTGTCCCAAGCTCATGAATCCGCAGTCTGGATGTGTTACTGTCCAAATTGTTACGACACGAGTCCCTAGCATGCCCGCTAGATGAGCATTTGCACTATCCATAGAAATGACGCAGTCTAGAGAAGAAATGAGTTGAAGCTCTTCTTCGAGACTAATCAATCCAATAAGACAATGTGTGCGTTCATTCTTTTGAGCGAGTTGTTTTAATTGATGCTCCTCTAGTCCTCGTCCTCCTAAAAGATAGAGTTGGTAGTTTGGTTTTTCTGAGAGTAAGCTGATGAGCTTTTTCGTCTCTTCCTCATCGTAGGACTTACTTTCTGTTGAAGCAAAAGGTGCTATCCCAATACGATAAATCTCTTGATCCTTATTTGCTGGCAAATGTTTTTGAAGCTTACTTTGAACTGAAGACTGCTCTATATGGATTGGAGGGATTGTCTCAGGAAGTTCAAAGCCTGATCGTCTTATTGTTTCAGCATAGAGCTGATGCATTTGTGGGATTGCTTTTCGATTCTGAGGTGTAGCTTTGAGGAAGTCTTTTCTCTCTTTGCGGGGCTTCTTAAGGCTGAACACTTCTGTTTTAGAGCAGAAGCCCAAAGTCCGTGAGATAAGCTTTGTCCTAATTACACTATGAAGATCAATGACATAATCATAGTTTTCTTTACGAAGTTTGATTGCAAACTTAAGGAGTTGAGCAGAGTGCTTCTCCTTCGCTTTAATATCTATGGTCTTGACTTTGAGATTCTTTGGCGGATTAATGACTAGCCGTGCAAAGAAGTTTTGGGTCAAGAAAGTAAAGCTATCCCTAGGGTTAGCTTCTGCTGTTGCGTAAAGTGTTGGGATAAGCATGGCTACATCTCCCATTGCTGAGAGTCGTAGCATGAGGACCTTTGCCACAGGATTAGAGTTCTTTCCCTTTTAATATAGGATTTAGTTCAGGATCGTTGTACATTTTCATTTGTTTATAAACTTTCATGTACTTACGTCCTTGTTCGATGTCTTCTAGCAATTCATCTATAGCAGTGCATAAATCCTTATCCTGTTCGATGAGAACTGCCAATTTCTCAGCACACTTTGCCTTAATCTCTTGGCTTTCGCTCGTCTCCATTCTCTGCTTCATGTAGTGAATTTTAAGCTGAAGAATGGACAATCTGTCTATAGCCCATGCAGGACTTTCAGTGTTAATCTTACTTCCTTCTAAGGCTTGAATGTCTTGATACTTTTCATAGAAGTAGCTATCTATTAGCTCAACAAGGTCTGTGCGCTCCTGATTACTTCGGTCTATTTCACGTTTAATCTTAAGAGCTTCTTCGGCTTGAATTTCTGGATTACGAATGACATCTTCTAATGCCCATTGACGATGATCAATCCAGTTTTTCTTAAAAAGATCAGCTTCAATTCCATGCTGTGTATAGATTTGATGGATGGGCTGATTAATACCTCCTTTATCTAGGTAGGTTTCTATTGCTTGAGAAAAGATGTTCTTAGCAAATAGGCTAAATGTACTCATTGTATTTTTATATATCTAAAAGCTGTTAAGAATGAAATTGTCCCAACGAAGGGTTTGAGTTTCAGCTTAATGTATTTAGGTTCAAATATATGACTTTTTCTTTATTCAGGCAAATTCTCCACTTCTTGTAGCCATAATTTGGCAAACGAATCACTTGGCATACGCCAGTCGCCACGAGGAGATAGACTAATCCTGCTGACCTTTGGACCATCTGGCATGCAGTTCCTTTTGAATTGCTGGGAGAAGAATCTCTTGTAGAAGACTCTAAGCCAGTGCTTAATCTCTCCCATAGAATATTTCCCTTCGAAAGCAATATTTGCTAGGAACTGAATTTTCTTTGGGGAATAGCCATAGGCTAGGAAATTGTAGATGAAGAAATCGTGTAGCTCGTAAGGACCAACGAGGTCTTCTGTCTTTTGACTGAAGTCGTTTGATCCTGATTTTAGTTCAGGGCTAATGGGCGTTGCCACAATATCTTCGATCAAAAGTCGTAAGTCTTCAAGCTTCTCACCCTTCAGTATTCGCTCAGAAGTAACAAATTCTCTTAATATATATTGTATAGATGTCTTAGGAATCCCCGAATTGAGTGCATACATTGACATGTGATCTCCGTTAAATGTACACCAACCAAGGGCAATTTCCGAAAGATCTCCTGTGCCAATGACTAAAGCGTTGTGAAGATTAGCTAGATCCATGAGGATCTGTGTTCGCTCTCTTGCCTGAGTATTTTCGTAACAGACATCTTGACTTTTTCCGTCATGTCCGATTGCATGGAAGTGCTGGGTACAAGCATCTGAAATGCCAATCTCTTTAACTGTAATACCTAGTAGGGACATGAGTTTGTGAGCGTTGTTGAACGTTCGTCCAGAGCTTCCGAATCCTGGCATCGTTACTCCTATAATTCCTTTTCGGTCTAAGCCCATGAAGTCAAAGGTTGCAACCGTCGAAAGTAGGGCTAGCGTGGAATCTAATCCTCCAGAGATTCCAATAACTGCATGCTTGCAAGCGATATGTTTCATCCGTTGGCTCAAAGCACATATTTGCATGTCAATGATCTCTGAACTGCCTCTAGCTATGTGTTTCTTTGGGAGGAAGGGATTAGCTTCGATTTTTCTTGCAAGTTTTTGGTGATTGTTAGCCTCTTTTAGCTTAAATGCTAGTTCTATGTAAGCTTCTTTTTGCCTGTTTGCTGAGACACAAGAACGGAAACTATTATTTGTTAGTCGCTCATTTTGGATAAGGTCAAGGTCTATATCACTGATGATTAAACGCTCTTCATGAGTGAAGCGTGGCATCTCTTCAAGGATTTCTCCCAATTCAGTAATGAATGCTTTGCCTGTATAAACGAGATCTGTAGAACTCTCTCCATGACCTGCAGAGCAATAAACATAGCTACATAAGTTTTGACTTGATAAACCACTTATGATGGAACGGAAATAATCATGCTTCCCTAGGATTTCATTGCTGGCAGAAAGATTGAATATAATGTGAGCACCGCTTAGAACTAAGCCAGTGCCGGGACTCTGTGGAGTACACATATCTTCACATATTTCGATACCAATCTTTAAGTCCCCCGAACGGAATAATAGATTTGCTCCAATAGGTACTTCAGCTCCACCTAAGAATACGGTCTTAAGATTAAGATCTTTTGCCGAAGAGAACCAACGTTCTTCTTGGAATTCTCGGTAGTTTGGGAGGTAGGTCTTAGGAATAATACCTAGGATTTGCCCTGATTGTATAGCAACTGCTGTATTAAAGAGTTGATCCTCTACTCGGATAGGCATACCTACTAGGATCAGACAGCTTGTCTCTTTAGTCGCTTCCGTCAGGTCTATGAGAGCATGCTCTGCTTCCTTAATGAGAAATGCCTGAAGGAAGAGGTCAGCACAAGTATAAGCTGTGATAGAAAGTTCGGGGAAGCTAATGATCTCTACGCCTTGTTTATCGGCAGATAAGACCATTTCTTTAATACGTTCAATATTGTATTGGCAATCAGCCACCTTGACGAATGGGACGGCTGCTGCAACTTTTACAAATCCATGGATCATAATATGTCTATCTAAATTCTAGGCAAATGTACGCATTTCGGCTAAATAAAAGAACCTTTTTCGGGTTTCTTTCTTAGAATAAGTTGTTTAGATCGTTCACGCGGCTGAGCTTTTCCCCTTTAATCAAGTAGAATGTGGGAAGCTCCTGTACGTTGTAACTTGTGAAGACCTTAGCTTCAGGGTCGCGTACGGTAATCCATGGTAAGTTGCGAACGGCATTCTCCCAGAGGTAAGCATCTCTATCCATAGAAACTTCGTAGATTTGTAGCTTGGGCTTTTTTTCTTTAAGCTTGCGAAGGGTGTTTACGAGCATAGGTGACCAACGAGCCGAGTAAGTCGTGAAACTAATCAATACATCACCTCGTTTAGCTGTTTGGCTTAGGCTCTGGATTTCGCCCCTCTGGTCTGGGAGATTGATTTCAGGGAAGGAAACAGTTTTGACCTTCTCTTTCAAGACCTTCGTTAGTTCTTCTTCTCGTTTGCTGAGGAGACGATGACGAGCTATTGCCTGCTTTGCAATCTTTTCAAGGAAGTGCGTATATGGAGCTTGGGGATAATAAACTTGGTATGCCGTCGCAACTGCAGCAAATACACGGTAGTCATTATCTTGTTCTGCCGAGAAGTAGGGAGCTTTATCCTTGGTTTGGAAAAGAGCGAAGTACGAAACAGGACTCTTTGGCTCTACATATATATAACGTTTGCAGAAGTTCTCTTTAAGTGTTTTGACCTCTTGACGGATTTGTTCCTGAGCTTCGCTAACTGATAGCTTACCTTCTTGGTACGAGAGCATGAGACTATCGATTTTCTTGTCTTGTGTGTAACGATAGCGTACGATATCTCTAATCTGATAGTTGTATTGATCTGATTCTATGAGTTCGTAGTTTGGACTGAGTGCTTGTGCATCTGCTTTCAATATGAGGTGCGTTACAGAATCAGCAGTGAATGGAATACTTTGATTGCCAAGACGAAGACGGTAGAACATTGGGTAACTTGTCCCCTCATACTTGAAATCAAATGTTCCATCTTTCCCAAGGGTAGCTGAATCTAAGGATAGAATATCGCCTGTTCCAACCTCTTCCAGATATAAGGTTTGCTGTTCGGCGTTGAGGATTGAACCCTCAATGTGAAATTTTTCTTTTTCATCTTGGCAAGCTCCCAGCGTGAATAGGCTAATGCCTATTGCTAGAGCTAGAACGTTCTTTTTATTCATAATATTCATTTCTTACTTATGCTTATATAAACGCTCGCGTTAATCTTTTTATTATTAGGTTCTGCGTTTATGAAGCAAAGATACAAATTAATTGAAGAGTGCAAAGGTCTAAACAGCTCAAGGCTTCTCTTTAGAAAATTCTAGGGAAGGATTTTTTATTTCTTCCCTAGAATTCAAAAAAGTCTTCCCAACGAAATAAAAAAATGTTCCCAACAAACTATTTTAACCTTCACACTAGATAGAAAAAGCCTATCCGAAACCTTATTTGCTTTGTTTGGACGGCTAATTTAGATTCTTTGATTGGCTCTTTTTCCCTTTTTGATGATCTTTGTTGCTCGTAAGGGAAGTCTTCTTTTTGCCCTTCAGATTGAGCTTTTAAGCTTGTTGTTGGGTATTCGCCCTATTTTTTGAAGAATTTTTCAAAAACTTTTTAAGAATATTATTTATCTGATATTCAGATTCTTTTGGCTTTTTTCTTGAGTTTCCTCATATTTTTCTTCACTCTTCGGCTTGTTTATTCGAAAAAATGTACTACTTTTGCATTCGGGTAAGTCCCATACGACCAGCTCCCTTAGACTCCCCCAGGGTTTGATCGCAGCAAGGGTATTTGGTTGTAGCGGTGCGATATGGATCGCTTACCTAATGCCTCTTTAGCTCAGTTGGCCAGAGCACGTGATTTGTAATCTCGGGGTCGTTGGTTCGAATCCGACAAGAGGCTCAAAAGAAAAGAGTGTGTCTGAAGAGATACACTCTTTTTTTATTAGCAAAAGTTTTTTTGTACCTTTGTTTAGGTAATCCTATTATTACCAAGTGCTAATAAACAATAGAAATAATATGAATACAATCCACTTAATAGAAGAGAATTCTCTCTTGAGCCGTTTTGTCGCAGAGATGCGAGACGTCAAAATTCAAAAAGATTCGATGCGATTCCGCCAAAATATCCAAAGAGTTGGGGAAATAATGGCTTATGAGCTAAGTAAAAAACTTGACTATGCTATGGTTGATGTACAAACTCCTCTGGGAGTGGCTAGTTGTGCTCAAATACAAAATAAAATCGTATTAGGTACGATTCTAAGAGCTGGTCTATCGTTTCACCAAGGTTTTTTGAGCTATTTTGATTCTGCTGAGAATGCATTTGTTTCGGCTTATCGTAAGCATAAAGATCGTTTGAACTTTGATATTTTTATTGAGTACATCGCTTCTCCAAGCTTAAAAGGTAAAACACTCGTGCTTGTAGACCCAATGCTTGCAACTGGAGGTTCAATGGAGCTAGCTTATCGTGCATTATTAACTAAGGGTACGCCAAAAGAAGTACACCTTGTGTCAATCATTGCTAGCCGTGAAGCTGTAGAATACCTAGAGAAATGCTACCCAGAGAGTAATATTCATCTATGGGTTGCTGCTATCGATGAGGAGCTAAACGAAATGGCTTACATCATCCCAGGTCTTGGAGATGCAGGGGATTTAGCATATGGTACGAAGCTGTAATCTAATTTGATTAAATTACTTTGAGTTCTAAGCCTCGAAAGATTGAACTGCTAGCTCCAGCTAAGGATTTAGTAACCGCTTATGAGGCTATACTTCATGGAGCAGATGCCGTGTATGTCGGTGCTGCCCGTTTTGGAGCTAGGTCTGCCGCAGGTTTTCCATTGGAAGATCTGCGGTTACTTGTCCCTTATGCCCATGTTTTTGGGGCTAAAGTCTATGTAGCCCTTAATACAATTCTTTATGATGAGGAACTAAATGACGCAGAACTCCTAATATGGGAAATTTATAAGGCAGGAGCTGATGCATTGATCATTCAAGATATGGGTATTCTTGAGATGAATTTGCCACCTATTCCCTTACATGCCAGTACTCAGTGCGATACAACTTCTGTGAAGGAGGCTCAGCATTTAGAGTCCTTAGGTTTTGATCAAATAGTTTTGGCTAGAGAACTAAATGTCCAACAAATCAAACAGATTTGTTCTGCCATAGATACACCGATTGAAGCCTTTGTTCATGGAGCTTTATGTGTTAGTTACAGTGGTCGTTGCTATATTTCACAAGCTTTGACCAAGCGTTCTGCAAATCGTGGCAATTGTTCTCAGCAGTGTCGCCTACCATATAATTTACTTGATGCTGAAGGGCAGTTGATTCGTAGTGAGCAACATCTCCTTTCTCCAAAAGATCTGAATAGGTCTGAGCTTCTAGTCGATTTATTAGATGCTGGAGTTACATCATTTAAGATTGAGGGGCGCTTAAAAGGTATCTCTTATGTGAAAAATGTTGTTGCTTATTATCGCCAATGTTTGGATCATATTTTTGAGGAGTATCCAACGGCTTATTGCCGTGCTTCCTACGGACGAACTAAAGTAAACTTTATACCTAATTTATACAAGAGCTTCAATAGGGGTTTTACTGACTACCAGCTCAAGAAACATAGTCCTAAAGAGAAACAACGCATCGAGTTGATTAATCCGTATTCTCCTAAAAGTCAGGGTGAGTTTATTGCTGAACTTAAAAATGTCAAGCATAAGACCTGGCAACTTACAGGTTCTAAAGATTTAGACTTGAACAATGGAGACGGTCTTTGTTTCCTTACACCTGATGGAAAGAGTGGGGGAGTGAGAGTGAATAAAAGTCTTGGGTTGGGACAACTTTCCCTTGCTCGTCCTCTGGATATTCCTAAAGGTTCAAAGATTTATCGCAACTATGATCAGAATTTTGAGCAAAGTCTTTTGGGAGCGACAGCTCAGAGATTTTGGCCTATTCGTGTCCGTTTGAAAACTTTATCTTGGGGATTAGCCTTGAGTTTAGCTCCCCTTGATTTGGATCGTTTAGAGGTTTCTATTTCTACTCCACTTGAACTAGAAGAGGCGAAGCGTTTTGATCGTGAACGTTTACTTAAAGAATTAAGAAAGTTTGGGGATACACCTTTCGTTGCTGAGGAAGTGTTTCTTGATTTTCAAGGCAAGGAGTGGTTTATTCCTTTATCTATATTATCAGATTTGAGAAGGAAAGTGAGTGAACGCTTGCATCAAGGACTGATAACTTTCTTTTCAAATCGAGAACATATCTCAAAGAAAGTTAAGCGTCAAGCCCTTCCTTCTCCTAAACGTTTGGACTATACGGCGAATATATCCAACCGATTATCTCGTTTGCACTACGCAAAGCTTGGACACAAGGTTGAAGAAGATGCCTTTGAACTCAAGGCTGTGGAACATGCTGCCTTGATGACGACTAAACATTGCCTCCGCTATGAAATAGGTTATTGTCATCTTGCTGATCATCATAAGGAAATGCCTTATCAAGAACCCCTATACTTAGAACGAGATGGTCAGAAGGTTCGATTGGACTTTGATTGTAAGAATTGTCAAATGTTACTTTACAAGGCTGATTAGTTTATCACAAAATAATAGAATTGAACGTGAGAAATGATTATATGTTTCAGGCATGCAAATTATTTTTTGCTGTAGCCTTAGCACTTTTATTAATCCATTTTTTGATCCCAGAGGATCAGACTTTTAGAACTGTAGATATATTATCGGATATTCGAAGTGATAAGCCTATCGAAGATTCCGAAGTTCAAGAAGAGGTTGAGCCTGAAGTCTCCGTTGTCAAGCCTGAAGTGAAGCCTGAAGTCCTGAGCAAGCAACAAAAAAGACTTAAGTTTTTATCCGAACAAGCTAAGGTAAAGGGTCTTAAAGCTGAGGATTTTGTCCTTCTTGAGGATTGGACGGAGGAGTCGAAGCCTTTAGCTCCTTTTTTTGAGGCTTTGAGTAAAAGATCTTCACTTAATCGACCTTTGCGTATTGCTGTATTGGGAGACTCTTTCATTGAAGGAGATATTTTTACTTCGCCTTTAAGGAAATCTTTACAGGCTCAGTTTGGTGGACTTGGAGTAGGCTTTATGGGGCTTTCATCCGAGATTGCTTCTTTTCGTAAGACAATAAAACATTACTTCAAGGCTTGGCATGATCAATCTGTTTTGACAAATGCTCAAATTCCTCATATTATTTCGGGACATGTTTACTTAGCTGAAGATGGAGCAAGGGTTACCTATCGTATGCCTAAGGGAGAAGTCTGCTATACTCTTGCAACTCTTTATTATTCTGCAACTGAAACTGTCCCTATCTCAATCGAAGTTGATGACGAACTTAAGGAAATTACTCTACCTGATACAGGGGGCGAGTTGATGGCTTTTGAGCTTTATTCTGGAGTAGAGCGAGCTAAACTCTCGATGACGATTCTCTCAAATGCTAGGGCTTTGACGACTTATGGTCTTGCTCTTGAAGGTAAAGGTGGAATCAGTCTTGATAATCTTTCTTTGAGAGGTGCGTCAGGATTGCAACTAAGTGCAGTGAACACTCCTTTAAGTACAAGCTTTGCTCAAGAGAGACCTTACGATTTGATTGTTTGGGAATATGGTTTGAATGTAGTTAGTGCCAAGCGAAAAAGCTATACAGGTTATCGAAAGAGTATGAAGATTGTTTTGAAGCATATTCGGAAGTTTTACCCTACAACGCCGATTCTTGTTTTAGGAGTTTCAGATAGAGATGAAAAGAATTCGGATAATCTCCACCAAAATACGCTTGCTTTACTTCGAGAACAGAGACGCTTTGCTCGTGAAGAAGGTTTAGTTTTCTGGTCAATACTTGATGGCGTTCAAGCTTTAGGTGGAATAAAAAAAATGACGAAAAAAGGACTTGCAGCCAAGGATTTTACACATGTTAGTGCTAAAGGTGGGGAGCTCGTTGCAAAACAACTGTTTAATGCTTTGCTATTGGAATATGATTACTATGAAGCGAATAAATAAATTCTGGCTCATCTCATTGGCTCTCCTTTTAAGTCTTTGGACAATACCTTCTCTGAAAGCTCAGAAGAATGACCGACTGCCAAGTAAAACTTTTGCACCATTCTTGAGAAATCTTAGAATGAGTAAAGAGCAAAGGAAGGTTCTAACAATCGTTCATTTAGGCGATAGTCATGTCAAGTCTGGGGATTTTTCTGAGGCAATGCAGGAAGAACTTCGCCGTCGCTTTGGCTCTTATATTCGGATTATTCCGCTTGCTGTAAACGGAGCAACCTATGCAAGTTTTAGTTCGAAAGACTATATTTCAAAGATTGTAAGCTATAGACCAGATCTTTTAATTGTTTCTTTGGGGACAAACGATGCTTATACTTTTGATTTCTCTGCCTCAGAGTTCAGATTAAATGTCGAGGCATTCTTTTCTTTACTTGCAGAAGATTTACCCAAATTTCCCGTCCTATTGACGACACCTCCTGCATCATATCTGAAAAAGCGTGTCAAAATTAGACGTAGGCGTTACCATACGACTTATTCATTTAATCCTAATACTATACAGGCTGTAAACACGCTTATTTACATGGCTCACTTCAAGTCTTTTGGTCTTCTGGATCTTTATGCTCGTTTTGGAGCAATTTCTAATACGGAACAATGGCTACAGAAGGGAAAGATGTCCTATGATCATATTCATTATAGGGCAGATGTTTATCGTCTCTTTGGTCAAACAGTTGCTCAGTTCCTGATTACCTCTGCCAATCAAACGTCATTATAACTATTCTACTCAAGAAAGAATTAAATTTATGTGGGATATATTTTCGATAGATAAGCTTCTAACTCTTTTGAAGTACGACAGCGAACAACCAATTATTTTTACAAGTGGCTTGTTCTTCTTCCTATTTATCATTTTTCTCCTTGTTTATACGTTAATCCGTAAACAGCTCAAATTAAGGATTCTCTATGTTCTAGCCTTTTCGCTTTTCTTCTATTTCAAGAGCAGTGGTTGGCATGTTATTCTTCTGTGCTTGGCAGCATTGAGTGATTTCGTTATTGCTAGGGCAATCTATCAGAGTGAACAATTTCGGAAAAAGAGCCTTGTTGCTCTGAGTGTCTTTATTAACCTTGGGGTACTTTCATTCTTTAAGTATTTTAACTTCTTGGGGGATTTGCTTCAGGTGTTCCTACATGAATTTTCACTTGTTGAGGAGGGTGTTATTTGGTCGCATTGGAATATTTTGCTTCCTGTTGGGATTTCCTTCTATACTTTTCAGACAATGAGCTATGTGATTGATGTGTATCGAGGAGAGATTAAACCCTTGAAATCATATTTAGACTACCTCTTTTATGTATCGTTCTTTCCACAACTTGTAGCAGGACCTATTGTTCGAGCAAAAGATTTTATCCCTCAGATTTATAATAGTCCTACAGTTAGCAAGGTCGCTTATTCCGAAGCCCTCGCTTTGATTATGAGTGGACTTTTCAAAAAAGCTGTCATCTCTGATTATATTAGTTACAATTTTGTCGATCGAGTATTCGAAAGCCCAAGTCTATATACTGGCTTGGAAAATTTAATTGCGAGCTATGGCTATACGCTTCAGATCTATTGTGATTTCTCTGGTTATTCTGACATGGCGATAGGTATTGCCTTACTTATGGGGATTCGCTTCAATGCAAACTTTGATTCTCCCTTTCAATCGGTTAATATTACAGAGTTCTGGCGGAGGTGGCATATCTCACTTTCTACATGGTTGAAGGATTACCTGTATATCCCACTTGGAGGAAATCGTAAGGGGCGTGTGAGAACTTATGTGAACCTTTTTATAACAATGCTTTTAGGTGGACTATGGCATGGGGCGGCTCTTCGCTTCATCCTTTGGGGGGCAATGCATGGAATTGCTTTAGCTGTCCATAAAGCCTATTGTTCAGTGCTGAAAACTTTAGGATTTTCAGGGTTAAAGAATGCTAAGGTCTCACTAATTCATAAATATCTTGGAAGATTGATAACGTTTCATTTTGTCTGCTTTACTTTTATTTTCTTTCGAGCAGAGAATTTGACTGTAGTACAAGATTTGTGGAATCAAATCATATATAATTTCCATCCAGAGGTTGTTCTTCAGTTTATCTTAGGCTATCGTTTGGTTTTTGTCTTGATTGTTTTGGGTTATATCTTGCACTTTATGAATAAAAAGAGTGAAGAAGAGTTTCAATCTTATATTGGCAATTCATCTTTTCCTATGCAGGTTTTACTCTTTACGGCCCTAATAATTCTTGTCATTCAGATGAAGTCTGCAGATGTGCAACCCTTTATCTATTTCCAGTTCTAGCAGGGAATTAATCTGTTATTCATAATAAATTCCTAATCTTCAGTGTGAGATTAGGAATTTTCTTGTATAAGACCAAGACTCTTAATAGAATTTGATCTTCTTTAATCAAAAAGAAAGAGATAGCTACGAAGTAGCATCTCTTTCTTTTTTAATAAATATTTGTTAAACTTTTGTAGCGAGAGGGGGACTTGAACCCCCGACCTTTGGATTATGAATCCAACGCTCTAACCAGCTGAGCTATCTCGCCTCCTAATGAAAGCAGTGCAAAGGTAATATCTTTTGCTTAAAAAAACAAACCTTTTACTAAGATTTTTGTGTAATATAAGAAAAAAGTCCATGAACTTGAGGCTCATGGACTTTTTCTGCTCCTAAAAACTTTTTCAGCGTGGGGACTACATCATACCTCCCATGCCACCCATTCCAGCAGGCATTGCTGGAGCTGGATTATCTTCTTTCTTATCTGCGACAACACATTCTGTAGTTAGGAACATTCCTGCGATAGAGGCAGCGTTCTCTAGGGCTACACGTGTTACTTTAGCAGGGTCAATCACCCCAGAAGTATAGAGGTTTTCGAACTTGTCTAGGCGAGCATTGTATCCGAAGTCATCTTTGCCTTCTTTGACTTTTTGTACGATGACAGCACCTTCCTTACCAGAGTTTGCTACGATTTGACGAAGAGGTTCTTCGATTGCACGCTTAACAATCTCGATCCCTGTAGTCTCATCTTCATTATCTCCGACAAGTCCTTCAAGCATTGAGGATGCACGTATATAAGCTGTACCTCCTCCTGGTACTGTTCCTTCCTCGACAGCGGCACGAGTTGCACTAAGAGCATCGTCTACACGATCCTTCTTTTCTTTCATTTCAACCTCACTTGCAGCCCCAACGTAAAGGACAGCTACTCCGCCTGCAAGCTTAGCAAGGCGTTCTTGTAGCTTTTCTTTGTCGTAGTCGCTACTTGTTTGTTCCATCTGTGCTTTAATCTGACTTGTACGCTCTTCGATAGCAGTCTTGTCTCCTGAACCATTAACAATAGTTGTGTTATCCTTATCTACTGTAACCTTTTCTGCACGTCCAAGCATATCCATGGTTACGCTTTCAAGAGATATACCTGTTTCTTCACTGACAACGACTCCTCCAGTTAGAATAGCAATGTCTTGAAGCATAGCCTTTCTTCGGTCTCCGAATCCAGGGGCTTTGACAGCACATACTTTAAGTTGAGAACGAAGGCGGTTGACTACTAGGGTTGTTAGAGCTTCACTTTCAATATCTTCTGCAATAATAAGCAAAGGTCTGCCTGTTTGTACCGTTTGTTCTAAAATAGGTAATATATCCTTTAGAACAGATATTTTCTTGTCATAAAGAAGAATGAAGGGATTTTCTAGTTCTGCAATCATCTTCTCTGAATTAGTTACAAAGTAAGGAGAAATATATCCTCGGTCAAATTGCATTCCTTCCACAATCTCAACCGTAGTGTCTGTTCCCTTAGCTTCTTCGACAGTGATGACACCTTCCTTCTTGACCTTACGCATTGCTTCGGCAATGAGTTGCCCAATTTGTTCGTCTCCGTTGGCAGAGATTTTTGCAACGTTCTCAATTTTGTCGAAATCGTCTCCAATCTCTATCGCCATTGAGCGAATACCTTCTACAATCTTAGCTACAGCTTTGTCAATCCCACGCTTTAGATCCATTGGGTTTGCTCCAGCTGTTACATTCTTTAATCCTACGCTGATGAGAGCTTGTGCTAGGATTGTTGCAGTTGTTGTACCATCACCTGCATCATCGTTAGTCTTACTTGCTACTTCTTTAACCAACTGAGCTCCCATGTTTTCGAATTGATCTTCTAGTTCGATCTCCTTCGCTACAGAAACTCCGTCCTTAGTTATATGTGGAGCTCCAAAACTTTTGCTTAGAATGACGTTGCGTCCTTTAGGACCAAGCGTTACTTTTACTGCATTTGCTAGAGAATCTACTCCTTTTTTAAGTAGGTCTCTTGCTTCCATTTCAAATTTTATTTCTTTTGCCATAGTTGAACTTATTTATTATACGGTAGCCATTATATCTGACTGACGCATGATTAGGTATTTCTCTCCCTCATGTTCAATCTCTGTTCCTGCATATTTGCCATAGAGTACAGTATCTCCTACTTGGAGTACCATATCTTCGTCTTTAGTGCCAGTACCGACAGCAAGGACTTCTCCCTTGGCTGGTTTTTCTTTTGCAGAGTCAGGGATAATGATTCCCCCTAAAGTCTTTTCTTCAGCCGCGATTGGTTTAACCAATACTCGGTCTGCTAATGGTTTAATGTTCATTTCTTTTGTTATTGATATTACTTATATATGTTAGTGTTTATGCACAAAGAGTGCTTACTCTATCTAAAGCAATAACTATGCCATTAGAAGGCGTCTGACAGCTTAGTCCTTAGATAATATTAGGGCTACGGCATAGGCAGACATGCCTTCTTCTCGACCTGTGAAGCCTAGTCGCTCTGTTGTAGTGGCTTTGATGGATATTTGTCCTTCATTAATCTGCATAACTTGAGCCATTACTGCTCGCATTTGAGGGATGTGTGGCTTGATTTTTGGGCGTTCGGCCGTGATTGTCAAATCGATATTTCCTAGTTCGTAGCCAGACTTTCTGACAAGTTGGCAGACTTCTGCAAGTAAAACCTTACTGTCTGCCCCTTTGTATTTCATATCTGTTGGGGGGAAATGATGACCTATGTCCCCAAGAGCTGCTGCTCCTAAGAGAGCATCGGAAATAGCGTGAAGTGCAACATCAGCATCTGAATGCCCCTCTAATCCTACTTCGTGCTGAAGTTTGATTCCTCCGATCCATAGCTCATAGCCTGCTACGAGGCGATGAACGTCATAGCCGAAGCCTACACGATAAGGAACTTTCATTAGTTTCCAAAAAGTTGTTTGATTCCATCAATATCAAATCCCAAAGTAAAGCGTAGGGTTTGGTCAAGAGGGTTGTTTGGTGTAGTTGACATCATGTAAGATGCATCAATACGAATACTACTCATCTTGAAACCAGCTCCTGCAGTGAAGGCTTGAAGGCTTCCTTTACTTGGGTGTAGGTAAGAATATCCTGCTCGCACAAAAAACATTTGATTGTAACTGTATTCTGCTCCGACGCTCCAACGAACTTCTTTGAACTCTTCGGCAAATCCATTTGGTGCGTCATGTAGTGATTTGAAGATCCCAGCAATAGATGAGGTATTCTGATAGTCGTCAATAGCTTTTTTCTGAACTTCAGCTTTGGCGTTGGCTGGAGGACGATTCATTGTTGGGACAAGAAGTTTGTTTGCTTCTAAGTTTACTGCAATCGTATTGTACTCATCAATAGGATAAAGCATACCTGTACCGACTCCTAGGTTTGTAGGGATAAACGATGAGGTTGCACCTGAATCAAAGGAAATCTTCGTTCCGATATTCTTAATGTTAAATCCGTAAGACCATAGGACTTCGGCTGAACCAAGATTGAGGAAGTGATGTCCATATCCTGCCACATCTGCTGCGAAAGCATGTCCTTTAGCTTGTTCGCCTGTTGCATCCTGTGCAGAAAGTATATAGCGGAGAGCTACAGCCATTGAGAAACTAGGGTGTAGCTTCAATGAATAACTTAAATCACATGCAAACTCATTTGGATGGACTTCTCCCAAGCTCTGACCCATCTCATTCCAAGTACGGATTTTACCGAGAGAGAAGTAACGAAGTGAAGCTCCTAATGCTTGATTACCCTCTGAACCAAGTTTGTAATAACCGCCTACTTGCATCAGGGCAATATCATTGACCAATTGAGATAACCATGGGGTATAGCTCATCGAGAAGCCTGCACGACTTTTCATGAAAGCATACTTGGCAGGGTTCCAGTACTGGGCATAAGTGGTTGGAGTCGTCGATACACCTTGGTCTCCTAAGCCCGCAGCTCGTGCATCGGGAGTGATTTGTAACGAAGGTACAGAGGTCAAAACGGGATTAGGCTGGCTAAGAATGGTTGTATTCTGCTCTTGAGCCTGTAGGCTTGAGGCTGTAGCCAGAAAGACTAAGCCGAAGCTCGCCGTAGCGATTAGGATTCTTTTCATATTCATGTCTTATATATTAATATGGTGTTTCTATTCTATTATTAAACGAATCAAATACAAATATAGTATTTATCTCGTGAAAAGTTTTGCCGTGGAGCTAGAGTTAGTCCAGCTTATTTTAAGGACTGGTAAATCTTCTTGTCAAGTGTTAAAAAAATTGTTGGGAACATTTCTCGAAAACGTTGGGAAGACTTTTTTGAATGTTGCGGAAGAAGTGAAAATTTCTTCCCTAAGAATTTTTGAAAATTTTTCTTTGATTTTTTTAGCTCCTTGGATTGTGTTTTTAGTGTCTAGTTATCAGTTATTTATATCCTTCCGTCCCCCCCC
>PDWI01000184.1_pt1 | contig 96099 bp, 81 predicted proteins | sample 1430891 | NCBI WGS metagenome assembly PDWI01 (sample SAMN01162508, study PRJNA174530) | Oral metagenome, whole genome shotgun sequencing project. | biome: Marine environment; feature: Marine mammal; material: Swab sample of the gingival sulcus; isolation source: swab sample of gingival sulcus... | reverse complement strand
CAGGCAGCCGACTCGCCGTGGTGGCGATCACCTGGGCGTGCTCCACCGACACATCCCCCGCCGCCAACGCCGCCCCGTCGCAGCCAAACCCGTGTCGAGCGCTTCCGCCAGCCGGACCTGACCCGCAGCCTCCCTACCCGCAGTCTTCGGGCGACGTCCGACCGGGCCGCCGCCGACACCACCCGTAACCGGATCGCCTCCACCCGACGGGCCAGCCGTTCCACCGACCGCACCGCCGCCGCACACTCGGCAACCGTCAACGGTTGGTCGGTCAACTCCGGAGCCCCCACCAGGTCATCGACAGCAGCATGGGCAGCCTCGAGCCCGGCCATCAGGCCCACCCGAGACGGCACCACACCCGCTGTCGAACGCATGTACACACACTACGAACAGGCACCGACACACCAAACCTCACCAACCCCGTCTGTGGACAACACTCGACCACCCAGAAGGGCTGTGAACAACCAAGCGATGACCAAGGCAACAACGGAAACAGCCGATCACCTAGATGGCATCACCCGAGAGCCAAACCGTCGCCGGGCTGCGAGCGCCCGGGAACACCTACGACTCGCCTGACCCCTCAGCCTTGGGACCCGATTTCATTGTTTCTCAGGTGTTTTCAGGTGGGCTAGCGCTAGCCGAGGGCCTGACTAGTGGCTACGGCGGCGCGACGGACCACCGAGAGAAGCCCAGACCGTGCGGCCGGACTTGTCTTCGGTGACCCCCCACTCGTGCGCCAGGCTGCGCACGAGGCGGAGGCCGCGACCAGAAGTGGCCCATAGGGCGGGTGGCGCCGGCCGAGGCACCGAAGGGCCGCCGCCGTCACTCACCTCGACTTCGACGACTCCGGCCTTGGGCTTCCATCGCACCCGGATCGTGCCATCCCCAAGAGGTCGGGCGTGGCGCAATGCGTTGGACACCAATTCGGCAATAACGATCTCGGACTCGTCAACCACCACGCTGTCAACCTCGAGCGCGCGCAGGTCCTCCACGACCGCACGACGGACCTTGGGCGCCTCCTGGGCGCTCCATGTCATCCGAATGGTCCGCGGGGCCTCCGGGTCGTCCGGTGCCACGAAGCCTTCCGGCACTGTCCTGCTCGCCTCCTGACTCGTAGGCGTTTGCTGCGGCCGTGCAACCGCTACCCGCTTGCCCATCGCGCCACCCTAGCTCGGGACCGGTTTCGCCGCGAGTGGCGGCGTCGCTCGCCTATGGCAGGTGCGCAGCTACTCCGCTCCAACCCAACGCGGATCAGGCCGCCTAGCCGGACGCCGCCAGCACGCACAGGCCAGGTCGCCACGCTCCAGGGGCTGAGTGGTCAGGTCAGGCTGGATGATGACCACGTCGGCAGTTCCAGGCCGTTACTGACGTGTGGGCTCCCACGGTGTCACGAACGGATTCGCCGGCCGTCCCTCGACGGCGGCCGACAACGGCATAGCCGTGGCGCCGTCGAGTTGCTCGCGGATGATGTCGGCGTGACCCGCGTGTCGGGCGAGCTCTTCGAGGGCCTGCAGGATCGCGAACCGGATCGTCGTCTCGGCCGGCTCTAGTCGGCCGAACCATGGGGCAGGCGGCACCATCATCCGCGTGTCAGGGTCGGCGGCGGCGATCAGTCCAAGGAATTCCTCTCTAGCAGCGTCGAATTTGACCAAGACGTCGTCAAGACTCTCATCCTCGGTGAGTGCGAAGCTGGCGAAGAATGCGGCGACCTCTGCCGGGGTCGGCGGCTGCCCCGCAGCGAGGCGACGACGCCATCCTCGGGCGAAGTATGCCGCATGCTTGAGCAAGCCGCCGATCGATAGCTCGCTCACGCATGGTCGCTGCCGTGCTTGTTGCTCGGTCAGCCCGTATGCCGCGTTGCGAAGACCGTCGAACTCTTGGCGCAGGTAGCCGACGAGTTCCTCACGCTCGGTGTGGATTCCTGGTTCGTGCATATGGATCGGACTCCTCTGATCGATGGGTTCTCCGGCACGGATGCGTCGGTCGACCTAGGCCGACGATGCCGCAGGTATTACGACGAGGAGGATGCCAACCGATGCGGACTGTTTCTGTCCGCATGGTGTGACAGTCTGCTGCGGTGTCGACGACCTCCCGGGTGCTGCGCCTGCTCGCCCTGCTACAGGACCGCCCGTCGTGGTCGGGCCACGAGCTGGCCGCACGACTGGGAGTCACCGAGCGCACGATCCGGCGCGACGTCGACCGATTGCGGCACCTGGGCTATCCGGTGCCTGGCGAGCCGGGCTCCGCCGGCGGCTATCGGTTGGGAGCAGGGAGTCGGCTTCCGCCCCTGCTGCTCGACAACGACGAGGCCGTCGCGGTCGCGGTCGCGCTACACCTGGCCGCCGCGAGCCCGGTCGTGGGTGTGGCCGAGGCATCGATGCGCACGCTCGCCAAGCTCGACCAAGTGCTCCCGGCTCGGTTGCGCGAGAGTGTGACGGCCGTCCAGGCTGCGACGGTGTCCATCGATTCCACAGCAGCACCGGTGGATTCGGACACCATGATGGCTCTGGCCCGAGGCGTGCGCGACTCCGTGCGGGTTCGCTTCGGCTACCGCGATCGCAACGGCGTCCGGACCGACCGGGAGGTCGAACCCTACCGGTTGGCGACGACCGGGCAGCGCTGGTATCTGCACGGATTCGACGTCGAGCGCATGGACTGGCGGCTGTTCCGGCTCGACCGGATCGAAACCCTGCACGTCACGACCCTCCGATTCGCTCGACGCCCGGAGCCCGACGCCGCTGCACGGCTACGTCACCGGGGCGCGGACGGCTATCGCCGGATCGCCCGGGTGCGCCTGACCGGAGCGACGTATGCCGCCGTGCGGGCTCGCTTGCCCGCTTCGGTTGCCGACGTGACCGAGCTGGCGGCCCCGAACGGCATAGTCAAGACGACGGTCGGAAACCACACCGGCACCGACGGCGCCAGAAACGTGGTCTGCGAAGTCGCGGCTGGTGCCGACGACCTGAAGTCCCTCGCTTTCCACCTCGTCTGGGCCGCCATGGATCTCGGCGCCGATCTCACCGTCATCGAACCACCGGAATTGGTCACCACCCTGCGTGCTCTCGCAACCGAGATACGACGCTGGTCATCGAACTAGTCGCGAGTGATCGAACGGGAGGCGCAATGCCGTCCATGCCTGCGCCGAGCTACGGAAACAGCGGAGGGCCTCGCCACGATCGGGCGAGTTCAGCGGTCGCCGCGTGCCTCTTCCTCGACCGCACGCATCGCCCGGTCGCGGCGCCGGATCGCTATCCTCCGCCACACCCAGGTCTCCGGGAGTCGCCTCCCGGTCGCGGCATACTCGATAGCCGTGTCGTAGAACAGGGTTCGAGTCGTCATGTCGAGGGCCCATGACCGGCCCGCACAGAGCACGGCGTCATTCGCGCGCAACGGGGTATCGAGCGGCGGGTCGAAGATGTTCTCCCCTTCACGCAGCACCTTGAGCGGCACGATGGGCAGGCGCCGGTCACGGTCGTCAAGATTGCGCACCAGGTCGCCGATGGTCAGCGGCAGACCGCGCGAAAGCCACCGATATGCGGCCGGGGCGCCGTTGGCAGTGAGCTCGAGCCGCCGGAGCACCGGCGCACGGGTGCCCCCCGCGGTGACCAACCGCAAGGTCATCCGCCGAGCCCAATCGTCGCCTTGACGCAGCACCTCGTCGAGGAAGCTCCACAACGCCGGGGTGACCACGCGGGCCAGCGCTTCGCGGGCGACCAGGTCGGTGGGCATGAAGACCGAATCGAAATCGAGTGCTTCGACGAGAGGCGAGTTGGTGTGCGCCTTCTGGCGCACCGCCAAGTACACGGAGGGATTGGCCAGACGTGCGTGCACGGCGAGCGAGAGATTAGTCGTGTCGAGCTCGGTGCCGGCGATGAAACCGACGGCGTTGCTGACGTCCGGGTCTCCGTCGGCGGGGTCGGCAACGACGACCTCCAGTCCGGCCCGGGTGAGATCGTTGACGATTTCGGCGCCGAAATGCCCCTCGGCGCAGACAACCCACCGGCCGCCGCCGAGGCCCTCTCGCAGGTCGGGCAGCTCACCGCCGCGTGGACCCATCAACCAGGTAACGAACCGATAGGTGTTCGGTCGCTGCAAGGCAACAAGCAGATAGCCACCGAACCGGTCGTAGGGATTGATCACCGCGAGCGGGGAGAAGTCGTGCATGTGCTCCTCGGCCACCCGGTCGGCAGCTCGGGTGATGACCGGGACTTCAGGACGCAGCAAGTGCACCGCCATGACGGTTGCCAGGTTGACGTCGTCGTCGTCGGTGAGCGCCAACACGCCGGCGCAGTGCTTGCTGCCGAGCCCGGCCAGCCCGAGCAAGGACGGATCGGTCAATTCACCGTGCAAAGCCGGCGGGTCCATGGCGAGCTGGTCACCGATGAGCAGCTCGATCCGCGATCGTTGTCCGTCAATGACGACGAAAGAACGCCGCCACGCATCCAATCCTTGAGTGACCAGCCGACCCGCGTGCCCGTAGCCGGAAATGATGAGGAACGGCTCGTTGATCCGGGCCACCTTGCGACGGAACCGCTCGACCATGATCGCTTCGCGGAAACCCGGCTCTTGAACCAATGTGAAGAGACTTCCCACGGCATACGCCCACCCGATGACCGAGGCATACACCGAGCCGGTGACCCACATCCGCTGCAGTTCAGTGAAGGCATACGGCAACTCCCCGAAACCGATGGTTGTCGCGGTAATGCTCATGAAGTAAAAAGCTTCGAAGACAGTCAGCTTGTAGGGCTCGCCCGCGTCGTTCCGGCCTTCGATGAGGGTCAGGCCGAGGACCGAGACCGTGAAGATGAACATCAGCGCAATGATCGGGGTGCGCATTCGACGCAGCACGAGGAAGAGCGCATCAGTGCTCGGGGCGTCGTTGGGGATGCCCACGACGGTGCGACGCAGCACATCGCCGCGGCGCTTCCAGGTGCGAGCGCTGAAGAACAGCAGCGGGTCGACCACGGGTCCGACCTCAGCGCCGCCGGAACGAGGAGGTCTCGACGACGAGCAACACGACAGACACGACGTTGGCCAGCAACGCACCTCCGGACAGCGACACGACACTGGAGATCGCGTGAATGTCCAGGCCGTGCGGCGAGACCTGGGTGGCGTGGATCGCGACGATCGCCGCGACGAGCAGTTGCAGGCTGGCCACGAGACTCGTCGCGAGATGGACCGCGCCCATCTGCGTACGGTCACCGAACTTCAGCACGGTCGCGACGACGTTGACGACGACCGCGAGATAAAGCTCGTTGACGTTATGCACTCGCGGGTCGGCGACGTCACCGATGAAGAAGCCGAAGTTCAAGGTGGCCGCAAGCAGCACGACGAAGCCGAAGACCACTTTCTCGAGACTCACCCTTCCGACGATACTCACACTCCGGGGCGTGTCGGGAGTTGTCGGCTGTTCGGGTCACCGGGATCCAGCCCCACGCGCCCGTGGTTGCCGGGATCGTGGCGCGCGTCCGGCGGCGAGACCGGCGGCTCACCGGTAGCGTCCGGTCATGCGTCCCGCCCGCCACGTGCTCTCGCGGATCCTCCTTCTCGTGCTCGTCGTCGTGCTTGTCGCCCTCGTCGGCGGCTACCTCTACGCCAAACCGCTGCTGTTCACCGGATCCGGGTATGCCGCGCACAATGCCTGTGCGGTGACTTTCGTCGCCGGCCGATCCGACCCGGCTGGCGATCTGCCACCGAATCCCTTGGTGGCCTACCTGCGTACTGATGTGCAGCCGGGCCAGAACCGAGCGGACTCGTCGGTGCTCGGCGGCCTCGCGCGACAGCGGGCCTGGCATGTGCCCGGATACGGTTGTGTGGTCGCCGAGCAAGCCCCGGTTTTCGCGAAGACCCGGCCGGCAGTCGACCCTGCTGCCAATCCGTTCGCCGAGGCACCGGCGCCGAGCCCCTCAGCCGAGGTGGCCGCAGCCGTCGCGACCGCCTTCGGCGATGACCTGCCTGCCGAGGAAAAGCAGCAGCTGGGCACTCGCGCTGTCCTGGTCGCCCAGGGCGGCCGGCTGGTCGCCGAGCGCTACGCTCCGGGATTCAACGCCGGGACAAGACAGCTCGGGTGGTCGATGGCCAAGAGCGTCACCAACCTGCTCGTCGGTCGACTGGTAAACCAGGGCAAGATCTCGGTGACCGACGATCGATTGCGGCCGGAGTGGAGCGACGACCGGGCCAAGATCACCGTTGACGATCTGATGCGGATGACCAGCGGCCTGGAGTGGGACGAGACCTACGACCTGGGCACTCCGATCACGTCGATGCTCTACCTCGAGCCGGACATGGCCGGATTCGCCGCGTCGTTGCCGCTGGCCCACCCGCCGGGCACCCATCAGCAGTATTCGAGCGGCAGCACCAACCTCTTATGCGACGTGTTGCAGGACCGCGCCGATGCGGGCCCCGAGCTGCCCTACGAGCCGTTGCTGGCCCCGCTCGGTTTGTCGTCGGCGATCTGGGAGCCCGATGCGACCGGGTTGCCGGTGTGCAGCTCCTACCTCTGGGCGACCCCACGCGATTGGGCGGCGATCGGACAGTTCGCACTCCAGGACGGGGCCTGGCAGGGCGAGCAGCTGTTGCCGGCCGGATGGATGGCCGAATCGACGACGGCCCGCTCCAATGACACCGACGTGCCCGGCTACGGCGCCGGTTGGTATGCCAACCGGCTGCCCGACGGCTCGTTGGCGGATCCGGATCTGCCGGCCGACACATATCACGCCAGCGGCCACGACGGCCAGATGATCTATGTTGTGCCTTCGGCTGACCTTGTCGTCGTGCGCCTCGGGTTCACCCCGAACGCTCCGGACGGCGGCAACCGAGTGGCCGGGTTGGTGCGCGATCTGGTCACGCTCGACCGGTAACTCGGTCAGCATGGCCAGCCGCACCGAGCAGTCACGACTGGCGCGGGTAGCTCGGCCTGCTCAGCGGCGCAGCATCTGCCCGAACCGGCGGCCAGCCCGCTCAAGTGCCTGGGCGGCAGCGGGAACAAGCGGTCCGAGATCCACGAAACCGTGGACGAGCCCGAGGGCCTCGTGCAGTTCGACCGGAACGCCCGCGTCCCGAAGGGCCCCGACATAGGCGTGGCTCTCGTCGACGAGCGGGTCAAAACCGGCTGCGACGACAAGCGTGGGCGGCAGGTCGGCGTGCGAGGAGAACCGTAACGGCGAGATCCGTGGGTCGGCCGGGTCGGCGTCACCGGCATACAACCGCAGGAAGTGGTCGATGGTCTCGGACTCCAACCCGTAGCCGACGCCGAACCGCTGCCGTGACGGGAAGGTGGTCGCCGCGTCGACCGCGGGATAGAAGAAGAGCTGTGCAGCCATCGCCGGCTGCTCACCGGCATCCCGGAGGGTGTGTGCCGTCACTGACATCAAGGTGGCTCCCGCGCTGTCGCCGGCCGATCCCCAGACGTCGGTGCCACCGAGCTCGTGCCGGTGTTCCCGGACCCAACGCGCCCCGGCTAGGGCGTCGTCGACCGCCGCCGGGAACGGGTGTTCAGGTGCGAGCCGGTAGTCCAGCGAGACGACCACGGCATCCGCGCAATCGGCGAGGCGACGGCATACCCCGTCGTGGGTTTCGATGTCGCAGATCACCCAACCACCGCCGTGTAGGTAGAGCACAGTCGGCAGATCGGCATCCGCTCGGGGCCGGTAGACCCGCACAGTGAGCTTGCCATCAGGCCCGGGGATCGTCCGGTCGCTGACGTCCGCCAGCTCCGGTGGGACCTCTCGCTCCCGCATCGCCTGATGCCGCAGCTCGAACATCGAGCGAGCTTGATCTGGCGGCACTTCGTGAGCCTTGGGCACCCCCCGGGCCTCTAGATCGGCGAAGTAGGCCACCAGGACTGGGTCCAACTGCATAGGCTCAGCCTAGCCAGACAGCCGAATCGGCTCGCCGCGGAAGACATCTCGCGCACGTGGATGCTTATGACATAGCCCGGGACTGGTGGCCAGATGTCCTTGCCGACGGGATATCTCGGCACCGAGAAGACCAGCCGGTCATCCTGATGAACTCAGCTCATCGTCAGGCCGCCGCTGACACTGAGCGTCTGTCCGGTGATATACGAAGCCTCGTCAGAGGCAAGAAAGAGCACGGCTGCGGCGATGTCCGCGGGGGTCGCGAGCCGGCGCAGTGGGATCGCTTTGGTGAGCCCGTCGCGCAAGCGTGGGTTATCACCACCGAGTGAGTCGAACAAGGCCGTGTCGGTTGGCCCGGGGCAGACGACGTTGACGTTGACCTGGCTGCGGGCCACCTCCCGGGCCAAGGCTTTGCTGAATGCGATCACCGCACCCTTGGCACCGGAATAGACGGCCTCACCGGACGACCCGACCCGGCCCGCATCTGAGCCGAGGTTGACCACGTGTCCCCCGCCAGTCTCGATCATGACGGGAAGCACCGCCCGGCACGTGTTCAGCACTCCGACGTAGTTGATGTCGATGACCGTGCGCCAGAAGTCGGGGTCGCTCTCGACGAAAACGGTCGCCCGATCCCAGCCGGCGTTGTTGACGAGCACGTCGATCCGGCCGTGCAGGGAATACACCTCGGCGACCATGGCATCGACAGCAGCTTTGTCGGCAACGTCAACGGTGTATGCCATGGACATCCCGCCGGTAATTCGAATCTGCTCGGCGACTTCCTGGGCAGCCGCACCGTCGACGTCGGCCACCACAACGACCGCGCCTTCGGTTGCACACATCGTGGCGATCGCTGCGCCGATCCCGGCACCGGCGCCGGTGACGATAGTGACCTTGGTATCGAGCCGGCTCATGATAGAGACCCTTTCGTCATCGTGAAGGTCGTGCCTTTCTCGTCGCACGGTGCGATCTTGGCCCACCGGCCACCCCGCGTCCGCGTTGCTACATGACGATTACATGGCGCTTACATGACGGGTCCCCAGGCAGGGTTGTCCGGTCATGGCAGGGTCGATAGCTTCGAAGGGTGTGACCCGAAGTAGTCGCCCAGACCGAGTTAGGGGAATCACTCGACATGACCACCGTTGCCACAGCCGACTTCTGGAGCGGCTTCGATTGGGCTGGGATGGCCCAGAAGGTCGGCGTCGCCGTCCTCATCCTCGTCGTCGCCTGGGTGCTGGCGAAAGTCGTCAAAACCCTTTTTGCGAAGCTCGTGGGCAAGATCGGGCTCCTCCAACGCGAAGACGCCGAGGGCCACACCCTCGGTGAATCCTTGGGGCAGATCGCCGGTCTGCTGGTCTGGCTCTTCGCGCTGGTCGCGGTCTTGCAGGTCTTCAGCCTCGAGCGGGCGCTGGCCCCAATCCAGTCACTGCTCGACGGGGTGATGGCCTACTTGCCGAACCTCATCGGCGCGGTCTTCCTCTTCATCGTCGGCTCGATTATCGCCAAGATCCTGCGCCAGCTCGTCGAGACCAGCCTGCGCACGGTCAACTTCGACAAGTGGCTCAAGCGCAGTGGTGCAGACGCGGTCACCGGTGACAACGCCCACCCGTCCAAGACCATCGCCACGATTGTCTATGCGCTGGTCATCATCGTCGTCGCGATCGCCGCATTGCAGGTGCTCGGCATCTCGGCGATCGCTGACCCGGCCCAGCAGATGTTGGAGATGATCTTCAACGCGATCCCCGCCATCATCGCTGCGGCACTGATCCTCGGGATCGGCTATGTCATCGCCCGCTTCGCCGGGGGTCTGCTCGAAGACATCCTCAAGGGCTTCGGCACCGACCGCGCGCTCGCTGAGCTCGAGATCGTCCCCGAAGGCAAGAGTGCGTCGGCTGGTCTGGCCAAAGTGGCCCAGGTCGCGATCATGATCTTCTTCGCCATCATGGCCGCCCGGATGCTCGGCTTCCCGGAAGTCACGAGGATCCTCAACGAAGTGCTCGCGCTCGGCGGCCGGGTGCTCTTCGGTGCCGTCGTCATCGCTGCCGGTTTCATCGTGGCCAAGCTCGTCGCGCGTCTCGTGGGCGAGGGCACCGGCGCCACCATCGTGCGCTGGGCCATCCTCGTGCTCTTTGTTGCGATGGGCCTGGAATACATGGGCATCGCCGACTCGATCATCCAGATGGCCTTCGGCGCCGTCGTCATCGGTGGTGCGATCGCGGCGGCGCTCGCCTTCGGGCTCGGTGGTCGCGACGCGGCCGGGCGTGCCTTGAAGCGCCTGGAGCAGACCCGTGCCACCGATTCGAGCAGCACGAGCACAGCCAGCACGAGCACAGCCAGGCCTGACTCAACCGAGTAGTCCCGCCAATCCACCTAGTTCCTCGTCGCGGGGGTATGCCGGGCCGACCGGCATACCCCCGCTGTCGTGTCTGCAGGTTCGTCGGATCCCGAGCTACCGGGCATACTCGACGCCGATCCCCATGAACCGACCACCAGCCGACCTCACGCCCCCCGCGTCCGAGCCCACCGGCCGCGAGCGCATCCCCCGCGAGATCTGGGTGCTCATCGGTGCGGCATTCGTCATCGCGCTCGGCTTCGGACTGATCACCCCGGTGTTGCCGCAATTCGCCCAGAGCTTCGGTGTCGGTGCCACCGCCTCCTCGATCGTGGTCAGCGCCTTCGCGTTCTTCCGGCTCGTCTTCGCCCCCGGAGGTGGTCGACTGATCGGGCGGCTCGGCGAACGGCCGGTCTACCTCGCCGGTCTGGTCATCGTGGCGATCTCGACCGGCGCCACCGCCTTCGCCCAGAACTACTCGCAACTGCTGCTCTTCCGCAGCCTCGGGGGCATCGGCTCGACGATGTTCACCGTGTCTGCGGTGGCACTCATCGTGCGCTTGGCGCCCCCAGCAATTCGTGGGCGCGTTTCCTCGACCTACGGATCGGCGTTCCTGCTCGGTGGCATCGGTGGCCCGATGATCGGCGGGTTTCTCGGTGAGCTCGGGTTGCGGGTGCCATTCCTCGTGTACGCCGTCACACTCCTCGTCGCGGCCGGGATCGTCGCCGGGTTCATCCGCGACTCCAGCTTGCGCCCAAGTGAGTCGCACACCCAGCGGGTCACGATGGGTTTCCAGGAGGCGTTCACCGAACCGGCCTACCGGGCCGCCTTAGGCTCGGGTATCGCGAACGGCTGGGCCAACTTCGGGGTGCGGAACGCGATCTTGCCGCTCTTCGCTGCGGCGGTCATCGGACCACAACCGTGGGTCGCGGGGATGGCACTGGCCATTTTCGCCAGCGGCAACGCACTCGGGCTGGTGACCTCGGGTCGGTGCTCCGATCACCGGGGTCGACGGCCGTTCATCGTCAGCGGACTGCTCATCAGCGGTGTCGCCACGCTGGTCACCGGGCTGGCCACCAGTCTGCCGCTGCTCGTGGCCGTCTCGATCGTCGCCGGCTTCGGTGCCGGCACCCTGAACCCGGCGCAGCAGGCCGCGTTGGCCGACATCGTCGGGCGCAACCGCAACGGCGGACCGGCCCTGGCGGCATACCAGATGTGTCAGGACGCCGGCATGATCGTTGGCCCGATCGTCGCGGGAATGCTCATCGACCGGGGCAGCTTCGGGTTGGCCTTCGCCGCCACCGGAGTGATCACCCTGCTCGCGGTCGGGCCCTGGCTGCGGGCTCGCGAGACACTCGGCCGGTCCTGACCGACGCGATGTCAGGTTGTCGAGGGGGTATACCCCTAGGAGCGCGCCACGCGGGTGACACTGGAGATATGCAACGCATCCGTCCAGCGGCGGTCGCGGGGTCATTCTACCCCGGCCGGGCCGGCGTGCTGCGCGAGCAGGTGGCCGGTCTGCTGACGGACGCGGCACAGTCACTCGGCACCGGCCTGGCGGCGTGGCCGGCCCCGAAAGCGCTGCTCCTGCCGCACGCAGGCTACGTCTACTCCGGGTCCACGGCCGCTCTCGGGTATGCCGTGCTGGGGCGTCACCGCGACCGTGTCGAGCGAGTGGTGCTGCTCGGACCGACCCACCGGGTGGCGGTGGACGGATTGGCCCTGCCCGACGCCGGTGCTTTCGCGACCCCCCTCGGTGACGTGCCGGTGGAGCCGGTGGAGTCCTCGGTTCTCGACCGGCTTCCGCAGGTCGTCGTGAACGCTGCTGCACACGCGCTGGAGCACTCCCTGGAGGTGCACCTGCCGTTCCTGCAGACCGTGCTGCCGCACGCCAGCGTGCTGCCGGTGGCGGTCGGGCGCGCCGCACCCGAGGTCGTTGCCGAAGCACTCGACGCCTGGTGGGGCGGGCCGGAGACCGTCGTGGTCGTGAGCTCGGATCTGTCGCACTACCTGCCACACGAGCAGGCCGTGCGCCAGGACGCCGCGACTGTCGAGCAGTTGCTGACGCTCGCCGGGCCGGTCACCCATGATCAAGCCTGCGGAGCGACCCCGCTGAACGGGCTGCTGCACACGGCTCGTCGGCGGGGGATGACGACCAGGCTGCTGGCGCGGTGTACGTCGGGCGACACGGCTGGTGACCGCCGAAGGGTGGTGGGGTATGCCGCGCTGGCTTTCCTCGAGACGTAACGGCACGGCCGACACCCCGGACCGGCCGCCCGTGCCCCTGCCTGCCGGAGCCGGGCCGGCGCTGTTGTCGATTGCCCGGTCTTCGATCGCCACGCGGCTCGGGATGCCGGATCACCCGAGCGAGCCGACTCGCGACCCACACATCCCGGAGTGGTTGCATTCTCCCGGAGCGTGTTTCGTCACGCTCGAGACCCGCGGGCAGTTGCACGGTTGCATCGGCTCCTTGCACCCGAGCCGGGAGCTGCGCGCCGACGTGGCCCACAACGCCCAGGCCGCCGCATTCGGCGACCCGCGGTTCCCCGAGCTGACGGCGGACGAACTGCCCGAGACAGCCATCGAGGTATCAGTGCTGTCCCCGATGACTCGCCTAGTGTTCACTGATGAGGCCGACGCCCTGGCCCAACTCCGTATCGGCGTCGACGGAGTCGTCTTCGCCTGTCAAGGAAAGCGATCGACCTTCCTGCCCCAGGTGTGGCAGAAGCTGCCCGATCCGACGGAGTTCCTTGGCCGGCTCAAGGTCAAGGCCGGCTTCCCACTCGATTACTGGCACGACTCGGTCACGCTGGATTGCTTCACCGTGGCCGAGTTCCACGAGACCTGCACGAACGAGGGCGACGCGACATGACGGGCTCGGAGCAGCGGTCCGAACCGGCTGAGACGGCATACCCGGCTCGCTACTGGCACGAGGTCGGTGACCGGATCCAGTGCGATGTGTGCCCCCGGGAATGCCGCCTGCGCGATCAGCAACGGGGCTTCTGCTTCGTACGCAAGCGCGAGGGCGATCACCTGGTGCTGACGACCTACGGTCGGTCGTCGGGCTTCTGTATCGACCCCATCGAAAAGAAGCCGCTGCACCACTTCTATCCCGGCACCAGTGTGTTGTCCTTCGGCACGGCTGGCTGCAACCTGGCCTGCCGGTTCTGCCAGAACTGGGACATCTCGAAGTCACGTGAGATGGACCGGCTCATGGACCAGGCCGGCCCGCACGAGATCGCACGAGTCGCCGCTGATTGGCGTTGCCGGAGTGTGGCTTTCACCTACAACGATCCGGTCATCTTCGCCGAATACGCCGTCGACGTCGCTGCTGCCTGCCATCAGCGTGGGCTGCGGACCGTGGCCGTGACTGCCGGCTACGTGCAGGCCGAGGCGCGGCGTGACTTCTTCGCCGCGATGGATGCAGCCAACGTCGATCTCAAGGGCTTCACCGACGGCTTCTACCGGCAGATGACCGGGGCACGGCTCCGTCCGGTGCTCGACACCCTGACCTATCTGCGCCATGAGACCGATGTCTGGCTGGAGATCACGACCCTGCTCATCCCGGGGTTGAACGACTCCGATGCCGAGTTGCGGGAGATGTTCCGGTGGTGCCTCGCCGAACTGGGGCCGGATGTGCCCCACCACTTGACCGCGTTCCATCCGGACCATCGGCTCCGGGATATCGAACGCACTCCCCTGGCGACGCTCGAGCGTGCCCGCGAGCTGGCCCGGTCGGCGGGTCTGCGTTTCGTCTACACGGGCAACCTCACCAACCGGGATGGCGAGTCCACGCCGTGTCTGGGCTGCGGGGCGACACTCATCGACCGGGACCGTTACCGGATCCGCGACTACCGGCTCACCGCCGATGGCACCTGCCCGCAATGTGGCACAGCGCTGCCCGGCCGGTTCGATGCCGAGGCGGGCGACTTCGGGGCGCAGCGGATCCCGGTGGCCATCCGGGCGTGAATCGGAAGTGATCTGGGCAGGCCGTCGGCCGTGGTGGTGTGTGCTGTCCATACCGACCACCTGTCCGGTCACGACTCGGCCGTGTCGGCGCTCCGGGTCACCCAGTCGGTCAGCCGTGCGAACTGACCGTCAGATTCGCGGCCTCCAACCGTTCGAAGACCGTGTTAGCGCGTCGGACGCCGGTCAGGGCAGCGCGGTGGATGGGCGCGTCATTGCGCAGGACCGAGAATCGTCCGTTCTGCTCGAGGATGACCAGGGCCACGTCGTGCAGGTTGCGGATCCCGGCACCGCGTAGGGCGGCCCACATCAGCGAATCGTCGACCTTGTGCCGACGCATCAGCTCACGATCCGGCTTACTAGCCACGACGATCGCGACCGCCCGGTGCTGCGCGCGCCGCTGCACCAGAGCCGAGCGACGCACGCGACCCGACACGGCCTCCAGGGCCAGCAGGGTGCCGAGCGCCAACAAGCCACCGCTGAGGGTGGGCACCATGCCGAGGATGGCTCGACCGACGATCGCCCCGAGCACCGCGACCACCGCCAGCTCGAAGCTCGACGGTGACGCGAAGAGCCGTTGACCGGACGAGCGCAGCACGACTGTGAATGCGAAGTACATGAGCACCGTCGACAGAAGGATGGCCACAGCACCCATCGGCGGCATACCGAGGTAGTAGTCGAACCCGTGAGTCATGAGCACATCTTCCCGCGGAATCCCGACGGGGCGAGTGGCGTGCCAGAGTATTTGCATGTCCGCAGCCGAGCCGACCAGACTTGTCGATCTCGTCGACGAGGCCATGGTGCGCTCGATCGGGACGCGGCTGGCCGACCGGCTCGCGTCCTTCGACGTCGAGGCATTCGTCGCCGCGACGATCAGCGCCGGCTGGGACGGCATGAGCTTCACCCAACGGTCCGCTCGGATCGCCGAGCGACTGCACGCCGAGCTGGGCCTGCCGGATGCGGCGGCCGTCGATCTGTTGCTTTCGACCCTCCCCGAGCCGACACCGATGACCGACGCTGACGCCGGCACCGGCCACCTGTGGATGTGGCCCTACGGTGACTTCATCAGCCGATACGCGACCGACGACCTCGAGCTCGGATTGCGGGCCTGCCGCACCTTGACCACCCGCTTCACCGCCGAGTTCGCGATCCGCCCGCTGCTGGCTCGCTACCCGGAAGCACTGGCCCGGATCGCCGAATGGACCGAGGATCCCGATCCCCGCGTGCGGCGTCTGGTGAGCGAGGGCACTCGGCCGCGCTTACCGTGGGCCGGGCATCTACGCCTCCCAGTCGAACCGGTGCTGGCGATCCTCAGCCGCCTGCGCGCCGACCCGGCCGAAACGGTGCGCCGCTCGGTGGCCAACCACCTCAACGACCTCGCCAAGGAACACGACGAGCAGGTCGTCGATCTCTTGAGCACGTGGTTCGCCGAAGACGTACCCGAGACCACGTGGATCGTCCGGCACGCCCTACGCAACGACCTCAAGCGAGGCGACCCGCGGGTCATGACGCTTTTCGGGTATGCCGCCCCGCAACTGAGCGCGACGCTCACCGCCCGTCCCGACCGGGTCCGGATCGGCGACATCACGACGATCACCCTCGAGCTATACAGCTCGTCGCCGCAGACCCAGTCGATCCGCGTCGACTTGGTAGTCGACTTCGTCAAGGCACCCGGCCGGGTGGGTCGGAAGGTCTTCACCTGGCGCACGATCGAGCTGGCACCCAAGGAGCAGCTGAGCATGGCGAGGCGCCTTCGGCTGTCCCACTTGTCCACTCGCAGCCTCCACCCGGGCTTTCATCGCGTAGCCGCCCGGGTGAACGGTCACGACATCGCCGAATCCGGATTCGAGCTCAAGGAGGCACGATGACCACCGAAAGCAGCCCAGGCCGAACGAGCCTGCCCGACCTCGACGCACTACTGGAGTCAGCCGTCGCCTCCGGGGTGGTGCCACATGCCGTGGTTGTCGCGGCCGATGCCGACGGCGTGTTCTACGAAGGCAGCGCCGGCAGGTATGCCGCGTCAGGGTCCACCCGGGTCGTGTCCGCGGACACGACCTTCCGGATCATGTCGATGACCAAGATCGTCTGCACGGCAGCGGCGCTGCAACAGTGGGAGCGGGGAGAGCTCGACCTGGACGCCCCGGTCGAGTCCTACCTGCCGGACTTCGCCGAAGTGCAGGTGCTCAGCGGACTCAACGACGCGGGACCGGTCCTGGTCGAGCCGAAAACGGCCGCGACCGTCCGGCACTTGCTCACCCACACAGCGGGTTTCGGTTACTGGTTCTGGCAGCCCGTCCTGCGCGACTACGAGCGGCTCACCGGCATACCCAATGTCACGCCCGGGTCGATGGAGGCGTTTCGCGCCCCGATGCTCGCACACCCGGGCACCCGGTTCGTCTACGGCATCGCGACCGATTGGCTCGGCCGAGTCGTCGAAGCGGTCGCCGGCACGACTCTCGACATCGTGATCCGGGAGCGAATCACCGAGCCGCTCGGGATGCCGAACACGTCGTTCCACCGCCCCGACGATCGTGAGGCCGCTTTCGTCGGCGTGCACGTCCGCCGCGACGACGGGAGGTGGGCCAACCTCGGCGACACCCTCGGGGCCGACCCGCAGTGGCACTCCGGCGGCCACGGATTGTTTTCCACTCCAAGGGATTTCATTCGTTTTCAGCGGGCACTGCTACGCGGCGGCGAGCTCGACGGCATCCGCATCCTGTCCTCCGCCACCGTCGACGCAGCTTTTGACGATCAACTCGGCGGGCTATCCTTCCCGGCACACATTCGCACCGCCGACCCCCAGGTGAGTGCCGACCTGACCGTCGGGCCCGACCACACCTGGGGATTCGGGCTGCTGCTCAATCGTCAGGACCTACCTGGGCGCCGCCGAGCCGGCACTGGTGGCTGGTCGGGGCTGTTGAACACCCACTTCTTCGTCGATCGCACCAGTGGCTTCACTGCGGCGATCTACAGCAACTGCCTTCCGTTCGTTGCCCCCGAGGCGTGGCAGCTCTACCAGGACGTCGAGCGAGCGGTCTACGCCTCTCGCTGATCCGACCGGCCACGGTCGCCGCCCCGAGGCGACACCGCGTCGCGCAACAACTGCGCGAAGAGCGCCAAACGCTCCGCCGAATACTCCACCCCCATCGTCCTCGCCAGGGCCAGCCCGTCCCCGATGAGGCCCGCGAAGAGTGCCAGGTCTTCGATCGAGACATCGGTGCGTAGCCGCCCCGCGTCCCGCAGCGCTTGCCAGCGCTGAAGCTCATCTGGTTCATTGCTCGCGTTGCGAGCATCCCAATCGGCCCGTTTGTCCGGGTCGTTGGCCATCAACATGATCGCCTCGACGTAGGCGCCGAGATGCGGCAGGGCGGAGCGCCCGATCCGGGTCGAACCATCGATGATGTCGCCTTCTTTGTCTATCTCGGCAAGTTCCCGGGCCGTGTCGTCAGCCGCGACCGCAACGAAGAGTGCCCACTTGTCCGGGAACCAGTTGAAGATCGCCCCGCGGGACTGCCCGATCTCCTCCTCGAGCCGGCGCACCGTGGCACCGGCATACCCCCACTTGGCGAAGGCCCGGCGTGCTCCGTCGGTGACCGCTTGGCGGCGAGCATCCCGCTCGGCGTCAGACAACTTCGGCACTCGTCAACCCTAGTGGCTTGACACAAACCGTACGTCCGTCTTTGGATGTCTGCATGGTCCCATCCGCGCACTCCGCATTGCGGCTTCGGCTGCTGTATGCCGCGCGCCTCGTCTCAGTTCTCGGGACCGCGCTCACGACGCTCGCACTGCCCTGGCTCGTCCTCTCCACGACCGGGTCGGCCACCCAGACCGGCCTGGTCTTCGCGGCCGAGGTGCTCGGCACCGCCGCACTCGGCCTACCCGGCGGTGCTTTCGTCGAGCGGCTGGGCCCGCGCCGCGCCATGCTGACGATCGACGTGATCGCCGTGCCGATCCTGGTGACCATCCCGGTGGCACACCAAGCCCACCTGCTCACCTTTCCGCTCGTGCTCGTCGTGGCGTTCGTCCTCGGCGCCGCCCAGCCGGCATACCTCGCAGCCACGAACGTGGCGCTCCCCATGCTCGTCGGGGAAGACGAACGAGTTCTCACCCACACCAATGGCCGCCTCGGCGCGCTCACCCAACTCGGCCTGCTCGCAGGGAACGCTCTCGGCGGGGTGGCCATCGCGCTGCTGGGACCGGTGACGGTCCTCTATCTCGACGCCGTGACGTATGCCGCGAGTTTCGTGTTACTGCTCGGGGCCATCCCGGCTGGTGTTGCGAAGGTCGGCGCGCCCATCGGCCCCCCGCAGGGTGGCGAGTCAACGACCCACGCGATCGACGTCGGTGACGCTGACGGCACCGACACCGGGGACCTGGCCGAGGGACTGCGTTTCCTGTGGCGACACCCGATCACCCGTCCGTCCCTGGGTGCGATTGCCCTAATCAACGTCGCGTTTCAGATGGCGCTCGTCGCGGTTCCGGTGGCGGTGCAGCGCTCCGGGTCGGACGCAGAGTGGTTCGGCTGGATCATGGCGTGCTTCGGTGCCGGCGCGGTGCTCGGCGGCCTCGCGGTCAGCCCTTTGGCGAACCGTATTGCGCCGACCCGGCTGGTCAGTGGTGGCCTCGTGGTGCTCAGTCCGCCCCTGCTCATACCGGCTCTCACGCCGACTTCGTCGGCGCTGCCGACCGTCTTACTCGTTGCCTTTTTCATCGCCGGCCTGGGCAACTCCGTGGTCAACGCTCCGGCATTGGCGGTTCTCACTGCCGCGACCCCGGCTCAGCTGCGACCCAAGGTTTTCGCGGCGGTCATGACCACCTCGACGGTGGCCATGCCGATCGGAGCCGTCGCGGCCGGCCTGCTGCTCGATCAAGCCGGCGTCCAGCTGACCTTCGGGGCAGCCGCTGTCGCGATCGCCGGTGCCGCCGTCTGGCTGGTGCCGGTCTGGTGGCGGGCACCCAACGCAACGATCGGAGTGCCGCCCGACGACCGGCCCGGAACCCCCGGCCCGGAGCCGGGCGAGCCGAATGTGCTCGAAGGCCGACACCCGAGCTGACCTGCACCGCCCCTGCCGACGAACCGGTCAATCGGAGCGCAACCGCACGGTGATCGACCCTTCGAGCACAATGGTGTCCTCAGCCTCCTGACGGGGGGTGAGATCGACCTGCACCTCTACTCCGTCAACCGAGCGGCCGGCGACCGACAATGCGACCGGAAGCTCGATCACTGCACCGTGCCGCGACGGCTGCGAGCCGGGCGGCTCAGCTGGAGCGGGCACGCCGGACGCCCCAACTCCGGAGACTCGGCTGCCCGGCTGCTCGGCGGAGCGGTGCCGACGCTCAGTCTCGGGTGGGCTGAGCGCGACGACTTCGTCGAGTCCGGGGACAACGGCGTCGACGTCGAGTTCACGCTCCAGCCGGTCGGCCAGCCCTGCGGAGGGCTCGGGCTCGCCGTGCACGCAGAAGATCGTCGCCGGGGCCGGAGTGAGCCCACGAACCCAGTCGACGAGATCCGAGCCGTCGGCGTGGACGGAGAACTCGTGGTCTTGGACGATCTCAGCCCGCACCCCGACGTAGTGTCCGTGCATCTTGAGCCGGGTCGCACCCTCGACCAGTGCTCGGCCCCGGGTGCCGGCAGCTTGATAGCCGGTGAGCACGATGGCGTTGCGATCGTCGGGCAACATCCGGGCCAGGTGGTGCAGCACCCGTCCCCCGGTGGCCATCCCGGAGGCGGAGATGACGATGCTCGACTCGTGCCTGCCTTCGGTGTAGGCGCGCGACTCGTCAGCAGTGTGTAGTTCGGTGACGTCGCCAAGGACCGCATCGAGGTCGAGGTCTTCGCGCATCTCTTCGGGGTGGTCCCGGTATGCCTGCAATGCTGCCAGCGCCATCGGTGAGTTGACGACGATCGGCACCTGGGGGATCCGGTCGTGGCGACGCATCTCGGCCAGCGCCTTGAGCACTATCTCGGTGCGGTCGACAGCGAAGGCCGGAACGAGCACCGACCCGCCCCGTTGGACGGTGCGGCGGATCACGTCGGCGAAGTCCTCGTGCGGCAGGTTGACCGGGTCGGGGTGCTCGCGGTCGCCGTAGGTCGATTCGATAAGCACGTAGTCAGCGCCGTCGGGCACTTCACGTGGCAGCAACACCGGGTGAGTGTGTCGGCCAAGGTCGCCGGAGAAGACCACCGATGTGGTCGGCGTCTCGACCCGAATCGAGGCAGCCCCGAGGATGTGTCCAGCTCGCACATAGCGGGCCGAGATGCCGTCGCCGAGGTCAAGATCCCGGTGGTAGTCGACGTGGGTGAGCAACGGCAGGGTCGCCGCAACATCCATCGTGTCGTAGAGCGGCAACGGCGGATGGTGCTTGGACCAGCCACCTTCGGCGGCATCCAGGGCGTCGCGCTCCTGCAAGTGTGCGGCATCACGCAGCACGATCTCGGCCAGCCGCGCGGTGGCGGCAGTGCAGTAGACCGGACCGTGGAAGCCTTGCCGCACGAGCGCGGGCAGGTAACCGCAGTGGTCCAGATGGGCGTGGGTGAGCAGCACGTCGGTGATCGTGTCGGGTGGCACCGGGAAGTCATCCCAGTTGCGCAGCCGCAGCGCCTTCTCGCCCTGAAAGAGCCCGGAATCGACGAGGATTCGGCGGGCTCCGACAGTGAGCAGATACTTCGATCCCGTCACCGACCCGGCAGCGCCGAGGAAGGTCAGCGTCGTCGGCGCGGGTCGCTCGGGTGCTCCGGTGGGGTCTGACGGTGTGCTGAGCTCGGCGGCCATACGTCATTCAACCTTGTCGACGGACTTGCTGTCTTTCGACGCTGAGGCCTTGGTGGCCGGTCGTGGCGGCACCAGAGCGATGATCGTCACCCCGGTCTCGGGGAGCTCAGTCGAGCGAGTGACAACCGTGAGCCGGCCCTCGGCATACAAGAACATGACCACAACGTCTGGGCCGTGCTCATCGCGGAAGTCGGCGAGGGTGAACTCCTCGGTGAGCTGGGTCCGGCGCACGACCATGCCGGCTGCTACCTTGCGCTCGAGCTCCGCGTGGGTGCTCGGGGGTTGGAAGCACACTCTGCCCTGCAGATGGTCGGCCGTTTGACGTCGCTCCGATCCGGTGTCCTCGGTCTCGGTGAGGGCGAGGTGATAGGAGTTCGCCGACCCGAAGGACATGGCGAACTCTCGACTGGCTGTCGAGTTCGTGGTGTCGTCAGGCAACGCAGCGATGAATTTGCCGAGCCCGGCGATGTCCATCTCTTCGACGGCATACTCCGAGAGCACGTAGGTGAACTCGACCGCGATCCCGGCCATCCGGGCCTGTCGAACGGCGCTGAAGTCACGGCTGATCATCCGAGCGGGGATGTCGAGCTCGTTGAGGTGGCCCGCCACCTGCACCGCCCACTCCGGCGCACCACCGAAGAGGACTCCCTGTGGGGTGGCGCTGGCCAGGCCCAGCCGTTCGGCGAGCCGACCGACACCGAGCCCGTAGATCGCGACGGTGCCGACGATGACGAGGAAGACAACCGGCACCATCTGGTCGGCCTGAGCGGCCAGTTCGGCCAGGCCGCCGGTGCTGCCCACGTCATGGGATTCGCTCTGCTCGACGTGGTGGAACTCGAGCGCGAAGATGCTCGCCACCGACGCGGCGACGATGCCCCGGGGGGCCATGAAGGCCAGCAGGGTGCGTTCACGCATCGTCGTCTCGGTGCCGAGCAGCGGCAGATAGACACTGATCGGTCGGACGACGACGACGAGCAACGTGAGAAAGACGATGGCGCGAGGCAATGCCTCGACCAGGGCTTCGAAGCTGACCCGGCCCCCGAGAAGCACGAAGAGACTGCCCACGAGCAGCACTTGCAGGTGTTCCTTGAACTCCCGCACCCGGGTGAGGTTGAGCCGCGGCTGATTGGCGAGGTAGACCCCCAGCACGGTCACGGTGGCCAGCCCGGATTCGCTCTGCACCATGTTCGAGAAGGCGTATGCCGCGAGCGCGATTCCGAGGAAGAAGACGCCTTGGAGGAAATCGGGGATGAGCCGGCGACGCATGAGCTGGCTGAGCAGCCAACCGATCGCGATACCGAGACCGAAGCTCAACGCCACCGTGGCCGCGAGGCGGGCAACGACGGCGACGACCGCCTGGTTGGCCGAGCTCACGACGGCAGCGAAGACGAGAGTGGCGAGGACGGCGCCGATCGGGTCGACGACGATGCCTTCCCAACGCAACAAGCTCGCCACTCGACGGGTCGGGCGGAGCTGACGCAGGATCGGGTTGATCACCGTCGGCCCGGTGACCACGAGCAGCGCCCCGAAAAGCAGCGCGATCCGGACGTCGAATCCAACCACCATCGCCGCAGCTGCGTTGAGCACCCAGGCAAGGAGCACCGTGACCGAGCACAATCGCCGGACCGACGTGCCGAGCTCGCGGATCTGGCTGTATTTCAAACCCAGGCCGCCCTCGAAGAGGATGATCCCCACCGTGAGTGACACCCCCGCGAAGAGCAGCTCTCGGCCGAGCACCTGATCGGCCGTGCCGGCCTGACCGAGACCGAAACCCACGAGCAACAACACGAGGATCGAGGGCACCTTCAGCTGCCATGCCACGAGTTGACTGACGACGGCCACCAGCACGACGAGGGCGAGATAGCTAGCCGGCAGCGCCGCCTCGAATGCGGCCAGAAGTGTCGTCCAGACGTCCATAGGGCCATTCTCCCCAGCGCGAACGATCCCGCGAGGCCCAGTCCCCGCGGCGATCTCCCCGAAACCCCGGCTGAACCGGCATACCGGGGAGTCACTCACCTGTCACCCGGCCCCGACCAGTACCTGCCGAGATGGCCATGGTGACCCTGGCCACGGCTACGGCGACGCGGATCTGATCGGGCTCACACTGGATCTGTCGACCAATGCGCCAGGAGGTTTGCATGTCCAATCCATGGATTCGCCGGACCGTCGTTGCTTGCGTTGCCTTCTGCCTAGCAGCGTTAGCCACTGGCTGCAGCGGAGCGAACGACGACGGTGAGGGTGCCGGCCCAGCTGGTGGCTCTGCAACCACTGGTCCTGCGCCGAAACCCGCAGATGGAGCCCGACTGCCAGACCCGTGTGCCGTGCTGACCCAGGACGAGATAAACGAAGTAAGCGGCCTCGACTTCGGCCCGGGAGAGTTCAAGGATCAGCTCTCCAACGACGACAAAGTGATCTGCGGTTGGGTATCCGAGAAACCATTCGCAAGCCTACAGGTCATGGTCTGGACGACCGAGTGGAGCAACTACGATGAGGCACGCGACAGCATGATTCAGCTCAAGTTCGATCCCAAGGATGCAACCATTCCAGGAGCAAACCGGGCATTCACCGTACCCGGCATTGTCGGGGTGGACCTCGGGGACCTCTACTTGCAGGTCTCCTACTCACGGCCCCGCGGGGAAACCGTCGACGCACCCGCCCTGGAACTCGCGAGCAAAGCCGTCAGCCGGATCTCCTGACTGTCGATCGATCCGCGACCAACTGCCGCAGCGGACCGAAGTGGTTCACCGAACCACGAGTTCGATGTCCCCCAAGAACTCCGCCGGGTGGCTGCGTCCCCGGCCGGTATCGACGTGAGGTGCTGGCCGGTATCGCCGGCGCCACGACCGCCGACACCCCCCATCGTGGATGTCCTCGAACCACCTGCCCGGAACTCGCGAGCCCCGGGCGGTGCCGTCGCTGGGCTAGCCGGCCTTGCGCCCTCCGGCGGCGATCGGCTCCGGCTCGGGTCCGGTCAGCAAAGGGATGATCACCTCGTCGACGAGCATGTCGACGAACTCAAGTGGGACGTTGCGCCGGGTCAGCAGTATGTGTTGCACCATCATCGCCGGGGTCTGCGCTTGCAGCGGGGTCAGTTCCGACCGCACCGACTCACCACGGGCCCGCGCGCGATCGACAATGGACTGCATGACCACTCCGCTGAGATTGCGGGAAACCGTCGACAGGCTCGGTGCTCCGGTCTGGCTGAGCGACTCGGTGACAATGCCACGGATCGCCTCCCCGACAGGGCCGGCCATCTGATCGGCCATGTAGCCGAGGAAGGCCCTGAGGTCCTCCCGAAGACTGGAGGGTTCCTCAGGCAGGCGCGGCTCACCAACCTGCCCGTACGCCGCGTCGAGCACCAGTTGCAGCCGGGTAGGCCAGCGCCGGTAGACCGAGACCTTGCCCGCGCCGGCCCGACGGGCGACGCCATCCATGGTCAACCCGGCATACCCGACCTCCGCGAGCTCCTCGAGAGTGGCATCGAGAATCGCCCTCTCGAGTGCGGCGCCACGGCGCCGCGGTCGGCTGCGATGATCGAGCATGTCCCCATTCTCCGTGCTCCGGGCGCCTGTCGCCATTCCGCGACGCACCGAGTGCCGACCGTGCGGGGCCGATGACCGGGTCACGAGGCGGTCAGAGTCCGGAACCGGGCCCATGGCCGAACGCCGAGCTCGGACTCGCCGCTGGACCTCGCGAAGGTCACCGCTTGATCAGCACACGATCGATCGACCGTCCGGCTGCCGCTAGTCCGACGCAAGGAGGACCTCACCACGATCGCCGTCGACCAGCACTCGCTGCCCGGTGACCAGGACGCTCGTCGCCGAGCCGGTGCCCATCACCGACGGGATTCCGCACTCTCGGGCGACGATCCCGGCGTGCGAAGCCAATCCCCCGTGGTCGACGACGACGGCAGCCGCCCGGTAGAACAGCGGCGTCCAGGCCGGGCTCGTTGTCCGACAGACCAGGATCTCTCCGGCCCGTAAGTGGCCGAAGTCCGCCGGGCCGGCGACCAGTCGCACCGTGCCCGTCACCTGACCGCCTCCACCACCGATGCCGCTGACTAGGACCTCGTGACGTGACGGCGTGCTCGCCGGGTAGAGAGTCGTCGTCGCGATGAGCGGTGCCGCGACCAGCTCATCGTATGCCGCGCGCCGACGTTGGGCGCTGCCGCGCAAGTCGATCGGATCGCCCGGGCCGGACCCTGCAGGGTCGGGCAGCGCCATGACCTCCGGCCAGGTGAGGAACCAGACGTCCTCGGGGTCGGCCAGCCATCCAGCCGCTGCGATTCGACGCCCCGCTTCCTCGACGGTTCGGCGGACCACGGGCAGCAGCCGGGTCAGCTCGAAATGGCTGTCCTCACGCATAGCGATACCAGCCCGAGCCGTGGTCACCAAGCGTTCGACCAGGCCGCTCAACCGCATCCTGCGGATTCCGGGATGGGAGAGCACGTGCGGCAGCGGATCGACCACCTCGTCGGGTGAGTCTGACTGGGTGAGCAGGACCTGCAAGAGTGCGCCGACTGTCGACGGTGACTCGGCCCACGTCGGCTCGCGCAGCATCAGGAGAGTGCTGGTTTCGCGATGCCCATAGGTGGCGAGGAAGTCCTGTAGCCGGGACCACACCGGAGCGGCGGCGGGGACGGTCCGCAGCATCGTCAGCAGCTGTTCGCCGGAGCTGTCCGCTGCTGTCTCAGCTGCTGCCATCACCGCAGGTATGCCGCGGGCCAGCTCGGCGATCGCGACGAGCTCCTTATTGGCGGCACTGGTGAGCGTATCCGCGTGAGAAACGAGCGCGCCGACGTGGCCGGGGAGACCGACGGCTGCCAGCACGGCGCGTAGCCGGATCATCGCCACCGGGGTCGGCGGCAGGAAGTCTGCTCGCAGGCCGGTGAGCAGGCTGACTGCAGCGGCTGCCTCATCCGGGATCCCAACCAGCCGTGACCACGGCAGCGTCACGAGGTCGAGGGATGCAAGCTCGCGGCATACCTCGATGTAGCGCGTGCGACGCGGATCGTCGGCCCAACGGGACGGATCGCGGCGTGCGGATCCGAGGGTGTGCACGAGCCGTGGCGGCGTCCGTCGGGTGGGGCGAGGGGACGGCGGGACGTATTCGGTGACTATCGAATCGCGATCCACGAGAATGTCATCGAAGTCCAGATGCATCCCGGCGAGGGCATCGAGCAGTTGCTCGACGAGCGGGGTCACCACCCGTCGCGCCCATGCAGTCAGCTCCATCGGCGTCGGGCGACGCGGGACGAGTTCGTACAAGACTGGGCCGATCTGCCGCTGAAAGCGATTGAGCTGACGTGGCGGTGGGGGCAGGGCCGTCATCGGGCGTGCCTGCAAGATCGAGATCGTGCCATCCGAGATCGCCCACTCGATGTCCATCGGGCGCCCGGAGCGCTCGGCGATCTGCCGGCCGAGCACGGCAAGCCGCGCCAGGGTCGGGTCGTCGAGTGCCTGGCTATCGGCTGCCGGGGTCGACTCGTCACGCTCGGTCGTCGTCGTGCCGCCTCCCGGGCGGGCGGTGATCACCACCTCGGTGTTGCCCGGACGCCGGTGGCGCACTCGACCGAGCTCATCGAGAACCGCATGATCCGGCGTGACCAGGCCGGCGACAACGGCCTCGCCCAGGCCCGGATTGGAATCGATGACGACGACGTCACGATCACCGGTGACCGGGTCGGCGGTGAGCATCACGCCGGCGAAATCGGCGTCGACGAGTCGTTGAACGACGACGGCGATCGCCACACCACCGGGGTCGGTCGCCAACCGCTCACGATAGGCCACCGCCCGCTCGCCCCACAGCGACGCCCAGCAGCGTCGGACCGCCTCGAGCACGGCCTGAGGCCCGGCCACACCGAGCACCGTGTCGTGTTGCCCGGCGAAGCTCGCGCCCGGCAGGTCCTCCGCAGTCGCACTCGATCGCACCGCGACAACCATGTCGGAGTCGGTTGCGCCGCCGAGCGCGGCGTACGCCTCGATGATCGCGCTCGCGACGGCGTCAGGTATCTCGGTCTCGGCCACTTGAGCGGCCGTCAGCTCAGCACCAAGACCGGCGACCGCCTCGCGGTAGGCGTGGGTGGTGATGACGAAACCCTCGGGCACGTCGACCCCAGCCGCGATGAGTTCGCCGAGCCCGACAGCTTTACCCCCGGCGATCGGCAGATCCACACTCCGCACATCGGCCAACGAGCGAACGATTCGTTCTGCGGGCATGGCGGCATCCTAGTGTCCGCGACAATAGTGAACGCATCGTTTACAATGATGCTTGGGGAGAAGGTGTCCGGTGAGGCCGACGTGCCGACGCGACGGCTGTGCTCGTCGGCCTCACCGCTTCTGCTTTCATCTGGGCGCACGAAGACCACCGCGGCTTCGGCATCGAGAGGACGCGAACCAACACCGCCCGCGCAAGCAGTCTCAGCTGCGCCGTTCGCTCATAGAAGCTCTTCCAAGCGCTCTTCCAGTTCGTCGGGTGCGACCCCTTCGGCCATCGCGTCACGAGCGACTCGCAGCCGCTGGATGTCGATGCTGGTGTTGGACGAGCCTTGACGCCAGTAGCCGTACACCTGGGTTTGCTCCTTCGACAAGCTCAGTTCCCTCCGGCAGTGCCTGCGCACAACCTGCATCTGGCCGCTCTCAGCGGCGCCCCACACAGAATCAACGCCGGCGAGATCGAGGGCGAGGAAAGCGTCGCCGAGCAGGTCATCCGTGCGGAGCAGTTCCGCGTTCTCGAGCTTTGGCACCTGGTCTGCTGGAGCGTTGGTGAGCAACCGGGTGCGTCCGGGCATCTCCATGTGACGCAGGATGCTGAGGGCGGCCGGCAGGCCGCTCGGGTCGCACACCAGTAGTCGGTTCTGCCCTGGAGCTGGAAGCCGGTGTTGCGCAGGCGGCCACAGCTCCACCTCATCGCCGGGCTTGACACCTGCCAGCCACACCATTGCCGGCGACTCGCCTGCGTGCATCACGAAATCCACCGACATCTGTCGAGCCTCGGGATCGACATCGGCGACGGTATAGACCCGGGACGCCGTGGTGGGGGCACCTGCAATGCCGATCAGCTCTTGCGGTTGAATCGGCAGCTCAAGACGGAGGGCAACGTTTGGCAAACCCAATTGCTCGAAGTCAGCCGATTCGTCGAGCTGTCCGGTCACCCGCGTCAGCTGCGCGGCGCGCCTCTCGAGCCCGGTTACCCGCCAGCGGTGCCGCTCGTCCTGAGATTCATTGCCCGCGCCACGTTGAGCATTGGCTACCTCCAGCAAGCCCGCCATCTCTTCCGGCGACAGGTCTAGTGGACGAGCCACAACCGATACCTCCCATTGCGTTAGTAAGGCTAACCTTACTGCTCGGCGTAGTCGCGAGGTCGCTGTCTCGGCCGGTGGCCTGTGGTAGGCGAATGCCGGGCTTGCGCCGACCCCGGCGCTCAGGTGATGGCGCGTGTGTCCCGCAGTTCCCGCACATTGGCGAAATCGCCGAGAAGCGTCGCGTCGTCAATGGCATCGGGGTTGGCGACCATCCTGATGTCGGCGCCTTGCAGGATCCGTTTGACCGGCACCTCAAGCTTCTTTCCGGTACGGGTGTGCGGTATGCCGCGCACCTCGATAACCTCGTCGGGCACGTGCCGGGGCGAGGCCTTGGCGCGAATCGCGCCACGGATCCGATCCGTGAGCTCGACGTCAAGAGTGTGGCCGGGCTCGAGCACGACGAACAGCGGCATCCAATAGCCACCCTCGGGCTGCTCAGCGCCGATGACAAGGGCCTCCGACACCTCCGGCAGGGCCTCGACGGCAGCGTAGATGTCGGCACTGCCCATCCTGATGCCGTTGCGGTTGAGAGTGGAGTCGGAGCGGCCGTGGATGACGATCGAACCGCGGTCGGTGATGGTGATCCAGTCGCCGTGTCGCCAGACCCCGGGATAGACCTCGAAGTAGGCGCTGCGGTATCGCTCGAACTCGGGATCGTTCCAGAGTGCGACCGGCATACTCGGCATCGGCGCGGTGATCACCATCTCACCGACCTCGTCGCGCACCGGGAGACCGGCTGCGTCCCAGGCGTCGAGGGCCACCCCGAGGTAGGCGGCCGAGATCTCGCCGGGCCAAACAGGCAGGGTCGGCGAGCCGCCGACGAAAGCGCCGCAGACGTCGGTGCCGCCGCTGATCGACCAGAGTGGGATCGGTCCGACGTGCTCGTGGGCCCAGCGGTGTAGGTGACGTGACAGTGGGGAGCCGGTGCTGCCCAAGGCGCGGAGGCTGGTCAGGTCGCCGAGCTGGCGGGGCTCCAACCCTGCTGTGTCACAGGCCTGGAGGTAGCCGGGAGACATGCCGAAGACAGTCACCCGTTCGTCAGCGACGATCTCCCAGAGCCGGGCCGGCGACGGGGCGACCGGCGAACCGTCGTGACAGACGATGCTCGCGCCGACAGTCAAGGCGCAGAGTTGGATGTTCCACATGACCCAGCTCGGCGAGGTGTACCAGAAGAAGCGGTCGGCCGGCCCCAGGTCGAAGTGCAGCGACATCGTCTTGAGCATCTCGAGCAGGATGCCGCCGTGGCCGTGCACCAGTCCCTTGGGCAGGCCGGTCGTGCCGGACGAATAGAGCACCCACAACGGGTGGTCGAAGGCCACTGCTCGGGGTTGTCGCTCGTGCTGCCGCACGTCGGCGGGGTGAATCGCTTGGGCCCACGGCAGAGTGTCGGGCGGCACGTCATCGTGCAGGTGGGGCACGAAGATCGTGTGCTCCACGGTCGGCAGTCCGGCCCGCACTTGCGCGTCGGCGTCGCCCCGCTCGATCAGTCGGCCGGCCCAGTGGTAGCCGTCGGCTGCCACGAGCACCCGCGGCTCGAGCTGGCCGAATCGGGCGATGACCGCCCCCGGGGCGTAGTCCTGCCCGACTGAACTCCACACGGCCCCGACAAGCGCCGCCCCGAGGAAAGCGACAACCGCTTCCGGGATGTTCGGCAGATATCCGACGACCCGGTCGCCGTCGCCGATGCCGAGCCGACGCAGAGTCACCGCGAATGCTGTTGCGTGCTCGCGCAGTTCGCGCCACGTGACGACACGACCGCTGCCCTGCTCGGTCGTGCCGACGAGGGCGATGTCGTCGTCGGCGCCGCGGCTCAGCACGTACGCCGCGAAGTTGAGCTCGGTGCCGGGGAACCACGTCACGTGTTCGGGCATGCTTTCGCCAGCGAGCACCGTGTCACCGCGAGGACCGATCTCGAACCGATCCCAGACCTCGCCCCAGAAGAGCTCGGGATGCTCCACCGACCAACGCCACAACTCGGCATACCCCGCGGCGGGCACGTCGTGGCGCTCGGCGAGCGACCGCTGTAACCGGGCTATGGCGCTGTCGTGCAGTTCGTGCTCGCCGGGCATCCAGAGAGGCGTGTCGGGCTCTGCGGGATCACCGGTCACAGACAGACAGCGTATGCCGCCCAGTCAGCCATGAGGGACACGTGTCACGCAGCCGGTGACCAGGGAAAGCGCCGCAAGAGCCGGTCAACCCTGGTCGGGTCAGCGTCCCGAGCGTCCTGCCGACCCGGGCTTTGCTGACTCGGGTCTTGTGCCGTTAACTAGGCCCACGTTCCCAGCGCGCCCGGAACGCGGCCTGGTGACCAGCCCAACTCTCTGCCCACTGTCCTGGAGGCAATCGATGCGCCATCGTTCGTTGATCACTCTCGGTGCTCTGCTCGTCGTGATCGGCTTGTCCTGGGCCTTGCTGCCGAAACGCTGGATCGAAGAGGTGATCGGTTTCGAACCCGACGGTGGCAGCGGGCTCGCCGAGCTTCTGTTAGCCATCGTGCCGGCCGGGGCTGGGCTCGCGCTGATCGCAGTGGCCGTCGCGCGCCGGGCCACCAGGCGGACTGGGTCGGCCGCCGCAGGCAATGGGCGCTAGGCGTCTGCTGTCTGACCGGGCTACCGCTGGTCGGGCGCACTCCACTGCGGCCCGAGCCGACGACCGCAGCCGTCTGTGTAGTGCTCGACTGCGTACTGCTCAACTGGTGGCGATCGCCGTGAGCACGTCCATCCGGGCGGCGCGTCGGCTCGGCCAGATGGCGGCCAGCACGCCGACGACGACCGACACGATCAGGAACGCACCCAACTGGGCCATTGGGATGTCGAGCATGTCGATGCCTTCGTCGGCCAGCGGTCGCTGCAAAGCCGCCCCGAAGGCCACCCCGAGGCCCGTGCCCAATGCGGCACCGAGTAGTGCGATGGCGATCGACTCGAGTCGCACCATGCGTCGTAGTTGCCTACGCCGCAATCCGATTGCCCGCAGCAAGCCGATTTCGCGAGTCCGCTCGATCACCGACAGAGCCAGCGTGTTGACGATCCCCAGCACCGCGATGATAATGGCCAATCCGAGAAGGGCGTAGATGAGGGCCAGCAGCTGACGGATGCCGATCAGCTGAGAGTCCACGAACTCGTCGGCCGACTGTGCGACGACCGTCGGCAGATCCGCGATGGCCGCGTCCAGGCCGCGCTGAACAGCTGCCGGGTCGGCTCCTGCCGCCCGGAAGACGGTGACGATGGAGTCGCTCTCCGGGGCGCCGAGCACCTCGGCCCCGGCAAGGGTGGTGACGATGCTCGCGGACAGCCCTGGGGCTTGGTCGACGGTCGCGACCACCCGGAAGGGGTTCGTCGATCCGTCGGCTCCGGTCAGCGCCACCTGGGTGCCGACCTGCCATCCCCGTTCGGTGGCGACTTCGTGCTCGACCATGAGCGTGGCTCCGCTGAGGTCGGCCAGCGACCCGGTCCGAATGGTGGGGGTAGTGACCGGTCGCTCCTGCGGGTCGATCGCGTCGAGGCGCAACGGCGTTCCTTCGTATGCCGCGGGCACGGTTCGGATGCGCGACACCGCCTCGACTCCGGCGACCGCGGCCACGTCTTGTGCGACCTGAGGCGAGAAGGGCACGTAGAGCGGCGACGTGATCTGGTAGTCACCGGCGAACTCATCCGCGAAGAGGTGCCGCAGGCTGGTCTCGGTCGAACGGCCGAGCACGGCCATCGTGGCGACCAACGCCATCCCGATCATCAACGCCGAGGCGGTCGCCGCGGTGCGGCGGGGGTTGCGTTGGGCGTTCTCGGCAGCGAGCTGCCCGACCGGGCCGTAGACCCGCCGATAGAGGCCGCCGAGGGCCCACAACAATGGACGGCCGAGCACCGGGCTGGCCGCCGCAACCCCGAGCAGCACGGCGAGCATGCCGATACCGACGTATGCGATCGGCATGCCGACATCGGCGAGCGTGCCGATGGCCATCCCGGCCACACCGAGCACGATGAGGACACCGGCAAGGAGACCACGCAGCCCGGTCGTCGACTGCGCCAACTGGGTGGGTTCGTCAGCCATCGCGGCCACCGGCGGAACAGCACTGGCCCGGCGGGCCGGCATCCAGGCAGCGAACAGCGTGACCAGCACGCCCACGGCATACGCCGCGATGACGGTGCGGGGGGAGAGCGCCAGGGTGGCCCCGGCCAGATCGAGGCCGACCGCACTCATCAGGGCTTGAATGCCCCGGGCCAGCCCGAGACCGCCGAACAACCCCAGCGTCGATCCGACAACTCCAACGACCAGAGCCTCGAGGAGCACGGTGCGAGTGACTTGGCGGCGGCGGGCTCCGAGAGCGCGCAGTAGGGCCAACTCGCGGGTGCGTTGAGCCACGAGGATCGTGAACGTATTGACGATGAGGAAAGACCCGACGACGAGGGCGATGCCGGCAAAGACGAGCAGGAAGGTCGTGATGAAGCCCAGTGCCTCCTGGACTTGGGTGACCAGCTCCGTCGCAACGGTTTTGCCGTCGACCGCCTCGAGTCCCGCGGGAAGCAGCGGGGTGAGCTCTTGGGCCAGCTGGACCGGGTCGACGCCATCGGCGGCGGTGACCCAGGCGTCGTGAAAGGCGTCGGCTCCGCCGGCGAAGAGCTCCTGGGCTGTAGGGGTGTCGAAGATGGCGATGGTCGCGCCGACGAAGCTACCGCCGCCGGCTTCGCCGATGCCGACCAAGGTGGCCCGGATCGGTCCGGATCGGGTGACGATGTGGACCGTCTCGCCGAGGGCATAGCCGGCCCGCTCGGCAGTGTACGCGTCGAGCACGACCTCCAGGTGCGCGGCGGGCGGGCGGCCTTGCGTGACCCGGAAGAAGTCGTCACCGGCGAGGGATTGGGCGTCGGTCCAGTTGATGCCGATGCTCGGGGCGCCAGCATTGGAGACGAGCTTGCCGTCGGAGCCCACGACGAAGGCGTCGGCGGCGGAGACGTTGCCGTCGACGCGGGCCACGCCGTCGATGGCGCGCAGGCGTTCTAAAGCCGTGGCTGTCACCGATGGTGAGGACGAGCCGCCCGAGGTGATGCCAGGAATAGCGACCGGCCGGACCACGACGTCGCCGGTGGAACCGAGCATGATCGTGTCGAAGGTGCGTCCGAGGGTATCGGTGAAGACAAGGGAGCCGGCGACGAAGGCCACGCCGAGCGAGACCGCGATCGCAGTGAGAGCCAGTCGAAGCTTGCGTGCCAGCAGGCTTGCGATAGTTGCCCGGAGCATGACTCAGCCCACCGCCGCGCTCGATGGACGGGACAGGTCGGTCATGGTCCGCACGACGGCCTCGCGTGTGGGGTTGGACAACTCGTCGGCGACGCGGCCATCCGCGAGGAAGATGACCCGGTCGGTGTAGCTGGCAGCGACCGGGTCGTGGGTGACCATGACAACGGTCTGGTCGAAGTCGTTGACGCTGCGACGGAGGAAGGCCAGGACCTCGGCCCCGGCGACCGAGTCGAGGTTGCCGGTGGGTTCGTCAGCGACGACGAGGTCGGGGCGCCCGAGCAGGGCCCGGGCGGCGGCGACCCGCTGCTGCTGCCCGCCGGAGAGCTCGGTCGGGCGGTGGTCGAGGCGATCACGCAGCCCGACTGCATCGACGATCTCGTCGAAGCGCGCCGGGTCGACCCGGCGACCGGCAATGGCCTGAGGCAGCGCGATGTTCTCGCGGGCCGTGAGAGTCGGCACGAGGTTGAATGCTTGGAAGACGAATCCGATCCGGTCGCGGCGTAGGACCGTCAACTGGTCGTCGTCGAGATCGCCGAGGCGCACGTCGCCGATGTGCACGTCGCCGGATGTGGGGTCGTCCAGGCCGGCGAGGCAGTGCAGCAGCGTCGACTTGCCGGATCCGGACGGGCCCATGACGGCAGTGAACTGGCTGGAAGCCACGTGGATGGAGACGGCGTCGAGAGCGACGACACGGGCGGCACCACGACCGTAGATCTTGGTCAACTCGGTGGTGTATGCCGCAGGCGGTCGGGTGTCGGGGCTGGTCATGACTGTGATGCTAGGAGCGAGAAGCCGCTCGAGGGATCAGGACCGACCCTGGTCCCACCCCGAGGAGCCCTGAATCATCCCGTCAGGGCTAGCCACCGGAGCGGCACATCATCTCGCCGACCCCGAGCGGTCAGGGCTGCGGGCCGGACACGATCTCACGGCCTTCTTCCGCCCATTGGGACGTGCCGCCGGCAACCGAGTAGGCCTCGACGCCCGCTTGGCGTAGCTGCTGGCTGGACGAGATGCTGCGGTTGCCGGTGGCGCAGATAACGTAGACCGGCTGATCCGTGGGTAGCTCGTCGGCACGTTCGGTGACCCGCCCCATCGGCATGAGGATCGCACCCGGGACATGCCCGGCGCGGTATTCCATCGGCTCCCGCACGTCGACGACGACCGCACCCTTGCCGTGGGCGGAGACGAAGTCGGCGTGGGCCACCTCGATCGGCTTGTCGGCCATGGCCTGCTGTGCTGCCACTTGGGCGTGCACATCAGCCATGTCCAGGTCCTTCACGGCCTCGATCAGCTGATCGAGCGCCTGGGCGGGTAGCGCACCGGCCTGGCTGAACACGAGGACACCCTCGCGGAAGGCCATCAAAGTCGGGATAGACGTGATGCCGGCCGCGCCGGCCAGCGCTTGCTCGGCCTCGGTGTCGACCTTGCCGAAGACGATGTCGGTGTGCTTCTCGGATGCCGCCTCGAAGACCGGCGCGAAGGAGCGGCACGGTCCACACCAGGAGGCCCAGAAGTCGACGAGGACGATGCCTCCGGCCACGACAGTTTGCTGGAAGTCGGCCTGCGTCAGGTTGCGGGTGGCCATGGGTGTCCTTCCGTACGGTCAGCGATGATCCATCATACCCCCTGGGGTATGAGCTGCGCTCTATCGCGCCGGCTGGCTAGCCACGAAGTGGTCGCCTTGATGGACGAAGATGCGGTCCGCCACGGTGGCTAGCCTGGCCGTATCGTGGCTGACGATGATGACTGCGGTCCCACTGTCGGCAGCCTGCGCCAGCATCTGGTAGACCAGTTTGGCACTGACGACGTCCAGGCTGGCGCTGGGCTCGTCAGCCAAGATCACCGTCGGCCCCTCGACCAAAGCCCGCAGGACGGCAACCCGCTGCGCCTGCCCGACCGACAGCTGCCGTGGTTTGCGCAGCGCGAGCGTTTCGGCCAGATCGATCGATGCCAACTGTTGTTGAGCCCACGTAATCCACTGTGCTTTGCGCTTCCGTTGACCTGCGGCCTTCAGCGGCTCGGCCAGACACCGCCATATCGGCCAGCGTGGCGACAGTGAACCAACCGGGTTCTGGAATACCGGCATCACGAAGCCCCGCGGCGGATGGGCATGCTCGCCACCCTGGCGATCGAAGAACCGGACGGTTCCACTGTCCGGCTCCTCCGATCCGCCCACCATGCGTAGCAGAGTCGACTTCCCACAGCCAGATGGGCCATGCACGCCGACAACTTGTCCGGCATAGACATCCAGGTCTTGCTCGAAGAGCACATCCTTCGAGTAGTTGCGGCTGATTCCCTTGGCCCGCACCACCAACCTGCCCGCAGCCCGTTGCGGTGGCCGTTCGCCCGATAGCCGCGCGGAGGCCCCCACCAGCAGCTTGGTCGCATCGGTCTTAGGCCTGGCCAGGACCTCGCGCGTCCGACCACGCTCCACCACCTCGCCACCGCTCATGACCACGACTTGTTCACAGTGCCCTGCCACTAACGCCAGATCGTGCGTCACCAGCAACAGTCCCGTCGAGCGCTCATCGATGAGAGCCAACACACCGTCTGCCAGCTCGGCATCCAAGGCACTCGTTGGCTCGTCGGCCAGCACCAGTTGAGGCTGATGCACTGTGCCAGCAGCGATGGAGGCACGCTGCAGCATGCCCCCGGAGAAGGTGAATGGTCGGTCGAAGACCCGACGTGCAGCGTCTTTGATGCCGACCGAGACGAGCTGATTGACTGCCGCTTGCGGCGGCACCGGGAGTTGGTGAACTTTCCACGCCGCCTCGATGTGATGCCCCACTCGTCGCATGGGATCACACGCGGCGAACGGATCTTGAGCGATATAGCCGACAATCAGGCCGCGTGCTTTCCGGACTTGTTCCGGATCGGCGCGTAAAATGTCGATGCCGACGACCTTTATGGTGCCGTTGATCTTGCTTCCTTTGGGCAGCAACCCCAGTAGCGCCTTGACAAGCGTCGACTTGCCACACCCGGAGGGTCCTACCACCCCTACGGTAGCCAATGGCTCGATGACGAGATTCACGTTCCGGAGCGCATGATAACCGTTGGGGTACCACACCGATAGATCCGACACCTCCACCAGCGGGGTCTCGACCTTGTCGGATACCACCATGTCAGAAGACATCGCTTTGCACCCCGGTTATATCTCGTAGCGCATCGGCTATGAGATTTGCTGCCGCAATGGAAAGGAAAAGCCCGATGCCCGGTCCGATGAGCTGCCACGGCGCATAGGCGGCGGTGTCCCTCGCTTGCGACAGCATGTTGCCCCATTCGGACGAAGGAGGTTGAGCACCCAACCCGAGGAACGATAGCCCGCTGAGCACCAAGATCGTCGTGCCGATGTCCAACGTAGCCATGACAAGCACCCGAGACCAGGCGATAGGGACGACGTGCTCTATCAGAATCCGCCATTCCCGCACGCCAGCCATGCGTGCTGCCAAGACGAACGGCTCGCTAGAACTCCCCAACGAACAGGTTCGTGCCAATCTCGCCAGCCCTGCCCAGCCCGTGATCGACATCGCCAGCACTAGATTGGCAAAGCTGGGTCCGAGCAGGCCGACGATAGCCAAAGCGAACACCTGCGCGGGAAGCCCCAGCATCACGTCGATGACCCGACAGATGACGACGTCGACGATGCCACCCAAGCTGGCGGCAGCCACACCCGCCAACAAACCAACGAGCGACGTAATGATAAATACCAACAACGCCGCACCCAACGAGGTGACCCCTCCGGCAACAGCCCGGGCCAGCAGATCTCGACCAGCAACATCGGTGCCCAGCCAATGAACCGAATCCGGGGCCGTTAGAATTAGGGTGTAGTCAGTCGCATCCGGGTCCTTCGTAAAGAATGGGCCGATCAAGATAGTGGCCGCCAAGGCCACAGATATCAGAATGCCGATACGCCCCTCGACATGTCCCCAAAGCGCCCGAATCATCTGTCCGGATCCCAATTCGGCTGGATACGTTGTAGAATCGTGTCGGTAATGAACGAAACGACGATATAGATCACGACAGCAAACATCGTCGTGCCGGCCACCACCGGCAGATCACGCGTCTCAATAGCTTGCACTACATACAAGCCCACCCCGGGCCAAGTGAAGACCGTTTCCACGACCGTCGCACCCCCGAGAAGCGCCGCGGCACTGAGACCTACCACGGTCAGCATCGGCGGCACAGAATGTGGCAGCAGGTGGGTCTTCAGCAGATAGCTGGTCTTAGCCCCTCGTCCTTTCGCCACCGCGAGAAAAGGCGCGCTCGTGGTTTCCAATAGGCTCGTCCGTAGCAATCTGGACCATGCAGCAGCCGGACCCAGTGCCAAGGTCACGGCAGGCAAGAAGACCGTGCCCCACGTGCCATCCGCAAGCACCCTGCCTAGGCCCAATCTGAGCGTGATCACCTCGATGAGCAGGATCCCGATCAGGAATGACGGGGCTGCCAGCGCCGTGAGAGACACCACCCGCGAGACGCGGTCCGGCCACCCGTTGGCCCACAACGCTGCGGGAACGCCCAACAACAGAGTCAAAGCAATAGCGAGCACTAATGCGACAAAGGTGAGCATCAGAGTTGCCGGCAGTCGATCCAAGAACTCAGCGGAGATCGGCCGGCCACTGGACCACGAAGCTCCGAAGTCGGCCATCGGCAGACCCCGCAACCAGTTCCAGTACTGCTCAATCGCGGGAGCGTCGAGCCCCAGCTCGGCTCGGGCTGCGCCCACCTGTTCGGGGGACGGCTCCCGAATGCCTCTGGCCAGCAAGATCCGCATCGCCGGATCGCCCGGGGCCAGCGTCATCAGAGACCAGATGATGACGCTGGCCGCGAACAGCGATATGACAGCTTGCCCTAATCGCCTGAGCGTGCGCACTTTACTTGGAGCTAACCGATCGTGGTCTTGTAGTCGACCCAGATCAAGGCGTGGTGCGGCTTGTAGCTGGGCACGCGCTCCCCGACCACCACGCCGCGACGACGGCGCCCGGTGTAACCGTTGTGCCCGAATTCACCGATGCGTTCCTGGATCTTGCGAAGCAACTCGTGTGAGCGCGTCTGGTCCATCGTCTTTTCGAGCTCTTCGATCATCTTGTCTAGCTCAGGGTCGTTGATCATCGAGAAGTTACGTTTCCCGGTCGAGTAATAAGCTCGCTTCAACGGTGGTATCGGGCTGCCGCCGAAGGAGACCGTGCCGTTCGCGCTCATCCCGGCGGTCCAGTCGCCGTTGCGCATCTGGTCGCTAATGTCAGGGACTTGGTTAATATTCATCTCGATGCCTTGCTCTTTGAGTTGGGCCTGGATGGCGAGCGCCAAAGCGTCCGAGTCCGGCTGCTGCGGGTAGGTCAAGACCTCGAACGTCAATGGAGATCCATCTGGCAGCTTCCACGCGCCGCCTTCCTTTGTGCAGCCCGCTTCGGTGAGCAGCGCCTCCCCCTCAGCGGCATCGGTCTTCCAGATGTCGATCGAGTACGGCAGCTTGGGATCATAGAACGAATACGACGGCTCGTAGAGCCCTTGCATAACGTCATCGGCAAGCTCTTTGTAGTCGATGAAGCGCAAGATCGCCCGGCGAACCTTGGGATCGGCGAACACCGGTTTGCTCTGATTCATGTAGAAGCAGAAAGTCGGACCAGCGGCATCCGAAATGCTGAACTTAGCTTTATCGCCGGCTAGCGTCTTAGCTGATTGAGTCGGCGGGTAGAGGGCAATGTCGACCTCGCCGTTCTGAACGGCCTTCACCCGCGCTCCAGCGTCCTTCACGAAGAGCACTTCCACGCCGCCAAGCCCGGTCTCCCCGCCCCAGTAGTTCTCGTCGGCCACCATAACCAATTTCTCGTCGCTAACCTTGGTCGGGACATACGGACCGGTGTAAATCTTGGCCTCGATAAGCTTTGAGTTGACGTCGTTGGTCTCCAGATACGCTGGAAGATCATAGACCAGGAAGTACGCCTCGTCACACAGGATGTTGCGCATGTCAGGCACCGGATTCTTGGTCTTGAGGATAACCGTGTAGTCGCCTTCGGCCGTGGCTTCTGTTCCGTCGAGAATGCCCTTCACTGATTCGCTTTTCGCAATTTGATGATTCATCAGCTTGGCCAGCTGCTCCGCCTTGAGCGGATTCCCGTTCTGGAAATGGACGCCCTCTTTCAGCGTCAGCTTCCACGTGAGATCGTCTTCACTGACTGCGTCACTGAGGATCCAGTCTGTTGGGTTGGCGTCGGGTTCTGGGCGAAGCAAGAGTTCGGAGAAGCCGAATTCGTTACCCCAGAAACCGTTCTTCTCGGGCACGAGGTTGCTGATCAAGAAACCGGTAGTCAAGCGCAGAACCGGTTTTTCGTCGCCGCTTGCATCGTCCTTGGCATCTGTGCTTTCGGTGGCGCAGCCTGAGATACCAAGAGCCACCGCCGAACCGGCTAGACCGATTCCGACGAGGAAACCGCGACGGGTTGTCCGGGGAAGAAGAGCTGAATTGTCCATCACACATCCTTGAAAACCGAGGCAGGTGGACAGCTCTTCAGCTAGCCTGCCTATCCTCGTAGGTGGCTTGGCTTCACGGCTAGGGCGACCAGACTAGAGACGAGCTCATTACTGTTGCGGGACAGCGCCGGAATCGCACCGGCTTCGCCTAGGCGTAAAGACTGGGGCGTGCCCCAGCGGCATGAACGTACCACAACCGCCCGCGCCCGGGTCCAAGTGGTCACCCGATCACCACATCCGGTCCAGAACGTCCGACGAACGCGCGGGATATGCCCTTGCAAGACCCTAAGCTGACGTCGCCCCGACGTCGCACAGGAGCCCGGATGCCACACTTCGACCTACCGCTCGAGGAACTCCTGCAGCTGCGCCCGCCACTGACCGCTGCGCCCGACTTCGACGACTTCTGGGCTGCCACCCTCGCCGAAGCCCGCAGACACGACCTAGCCGCAACCTTCACGGCATACGACGCGGCCATGACTGAGATCGAGGTCTACGACGTGCGGTATGCCGGATGGGGCGGACACCCGATCGCCGGCTGGCTTCTCCTCCCCCGCCATCGCACCGCTCCGGCCCCGGCCGTGGTCAGCTACCTGGGCTACGCGCACGGGCGTGGATTGCCCCACGATTGGCTGACGTTCGCCGCCGCCGGGTGGGCCAGCTTCGTCATGGACACCCGCGGTCAGGGCTGGTCCGGATTGCCTGGCGACACCCCCGATCCACACGGATCCGGTCCGCACGCCCCGGGGTTCCTCACCATGGGCATCCTCGACCCGGCCGAGCATTACTACCGGCGTCTCTACACCGACGGGGTGCGTGCCGTCGAGGCCGTCCAGGCCCACCCCGATGTCGATTCCTCCCGGATCGTGGTGCACGGCCGCAGTCAAGGCGGCGCCGTTGCGCTGGCGGTTGCCGGGTTGCGCGACGACCTGGCCGGGGCTCTGGTCGACGTGCCGTTTCTCACCGGATTCCGCCGGGCGATCGAGCTCGTCGAGACCGAGCCGGTCGCCGAGATCACCCGCTACCTGGCAAGCAACCGAGGACGTGAAGAGCAGGTCTTCCGCACTCTGTCCTACATCGAGGGGTTGAACTTCGCGGCCCGGGCCGGCGCGCCGGCCCTCTTCTCGGTCGGGCTGACCGACGACACCTGCCCACCGTCGACGACCATCGGGGCCTACAACCACTACTCCGGCCCCAAGGAGTTGCGGGTCTACTCCTACAACGGCCACGAGGGCGGCGGAACCATCCATGTCCAGGCCAAACTCCGCTGGCTACGTGACCTGTTCGCTCAGGACCGCGGCACCCCGTGAGCAACGAGCAGGTCGACGGTGGTCAACGCCTCCTCGACGAGGTGCATGAGCTCCTCCGGTGGACTGCCGATCCGGGCCCATTCCTCCATCGTCACCCGTCGCGCAGCGGCGAGCATGGCTGCGGCGGTGCGGGCCCGGAAGTCGTCCGGAACCAAGCCCTGCCGGTCGGCGATCCAAGCAGCGAGGCGCCGCTCGAACCGTTGCTGATGGGCAACGACGAAGCCGCGCAAGCTGGCCGCGCTACGGATCACCGTCGTCAATCTGGCCGCGTGGGCCACCGTCTCCAGGTTCTCACCCTGCTTCGCGATGGCTGCGGCCAGCGCCCGATGCAACGGTAGATTCGTCGGCTGATCGGCCAGCAGCTCGAAGAACTCATCCATCGAGGACTCGGCGTCCCGCAACAGTAGATCCATCTTGGTGGGATAGTGCCGGAACAGGGTGCGCTGTGAAACCCCTGCCGCCTCGGCGATGTCCGTGGTGGTGACGTTGTCGTAACCGTGGGCGACGAACTGCTCGATCGCCGTCGCGAACAGCCGATCCGCGACCCCCATCGTCGCAACGTCCGCCGTGTCCATCCTCCCATCTTGGCATGATTCACCGCGCCGGTGAGCGGGCCGCTTGTCAGCTGTCAGTGACTGACACTAGGGTATTAGGCATGCCTAACCATACTGATGGGAGCCCAGGTTCGGAGCCGCCGGCGCTGATCGTAGAGAACCTGACTAAACGGTTCGATGACGTCACCGCGCTGGACGGGCTCACCATGTCCGTAGCCCGCGGAGAAGTCCTAGCCGTCCTCGGCCCGAACGGCGCCGGCAAGACGACGGCGATCAACATCCTGGCGACGCTGCTGCGGGCAGACTCCGGAACCGCCGTGGTGGCCGGTCATGACGTGCGGGCCGAGCCACACGAGGTGCGCTCGGCGATTGCACTGACCGGCCAGTTCGCCGCCGTCGACGAAGTGCTGACCGGATCAGAGAATCTCGTGCTGTTCGGTCGGCTGCGTGGCCTCTCGCAATCGCAGGCCGAGCAGCGGGCCAAGCAACTGTTGGACGAGTTCTCCCTGACGGAGGCCGCGAACAAGCGCGTCCGCACCTACTCCGGCGGCATGCGTCGTCGCCTGGACCTCGCCGCGAGCCTGGTCGTCCCTGCCGAAGTCGTGTTCCTGGACGAGCCGACCACCGGCCTGGATCCACGCAGCCGCAACGAACTGTGGGACGTCGTGCGCCAGCTGCGCGAGGACGGGCTCACCATCGTGCTGACCACCCAGTATCTCGAGGAAGCCGACCAGCTGGCCGAACGGATCATCGTCATCGACAAAGGCACAGTGATCGCCGAAGGCACGCCGGCAGAGCTGAAAGCGACTGCTGGGGGCAGTTCTGCTGCAGCCGTGCCGGTCGAACCGGATCAACTGTCCGACTTGGCCGCCGCCTTGGTCGACATCGGGGCCACGACGGTCGATGACGAGGCCGGTGCGGTCATCGTCGCCGGCGGCGGGTCGGGGCATCTGGCCTCCATCGTGTTGCGCGCCCAAGAAGCCGGGATCGCGCTCGCCGATGTCAGCGTGCGCACACCCACTCTGGAAGATGTCTTCCTGCAACTGACCGACCACGGGGTCCCACAGCCAGCCGAGGCGGCATCGTGAGTACACCAGCGTTTCGGGGCTCTGTGCTGCTCGGTCGATCCGCCTTCTTGAAGATGCGGCGCAACCCCGCCTCGATCATGGGCGCGATCATATTCCCGTTGTTGTTCTTCGGGCTGTTCATGCTGGTGATGAAGAAGACGATGCAGGCACAGGGGTTCGACTACCAGCAACTGTTGCCATCCACGATCATCGTGCAGGCCGCGTTCTTTGCCGCGATGTCATCGGCCGCCTACATCGCCCAGGACCGACACTCCGGACTGGGCACCAAGTATCGCTCCATGCCGATTGCCCCGGTGGCGCCACTGGTGGGACGGTCATTGGCCGACCTGACCCGAGTCTCGGTGTCAATCGTGATACTGCTGACCGTAGGGATCGCCACCGGCATGCGGTTCACCGCAGGCTGGGGCTGGCTGCCGGTCTATGTCGCTGTAGCGCTGGCCTTCGCCCTGTCCGTAGCACTGGGGATGGGGCTGATCGGACACGTGGCCAGCTCCCCGACGGCGGCCACCGCGCTCGCATCACCGGTCTACCTGCCGTTGCTGATGTTGTCGTCAGGCTTCGTGCCGGTAGACAACTTTCCCGACTGGTTACAACCGCTGGCCAGCCATCAGCCGGTGACCGCCACCATCGATGCTCTGCGTGCCCTGGCTGGTGACGGCGACATCGCCGCCACCACGACACAATCCCTGGCCTGGTCGTTCGGGCTGATCGTGGTGTTCGGCATGATCGGCGCGTGGCGGATGGGACGGACGTCATGACGGGGGCCTCGATGTGGACGGCTAGCAAGGTCTTCACCGGCCGCGCGATCCGGCATGTCGTGCGCCGGCCGGAGACAGTGGTGCAGACGGTGATCTTCCCGGTCTTGCTCTTGCTCACGATGCTTGCCGTTTTCTCCACCGCGGTGGAGAACTTCTCAGCGATGCAGTCGAACGTGGCAGCCGGCGAGCCATACGCGCAGAGCCTGACCCCGGTGATGATCCTTGCCGGGGTGATGTTCGGTTCCATCGGTGCCGCAGTCATGCTCTTCACCGATCTGCGCAACGGGTTCCTCACCCGCGTCCGAGCCCTGTCCACCCCGCTAGGTGCCCCGCTGATCGGCATCAGCGTCGCCGAGACCCTGCGCGCCTCGTTGTCCGTGGTGTCGCTGTGCATCGCCGGCGCCGTCGCAGGCTTCCGGTTCCAGGCCGGGTGGCTGGCCGCAATCGGTTTTATCGCAGTCGCAGCAATGGCAGCTATCACCTTCACGTGGATCGGGCTTTTGCTGGCCTCGGTGGCCAACTCGATGGATTCGTTCGTGCCGCCGCTAAGCGGCATATTCCTCGTGCTGCTGTTTTGCTCGCAGGGAATGGTCCCGCTCGAAGCCTACCCCGATGCCTTCCAGCCGTTCGTGGAATGGAATCCGGGATCGGCATACGTGGTGCTCCTCGATCACCTGGCACGCGGCGAGGAACTCCTCGAACCGCTGCTCTTGGCAACGGGGTGGTCGGTCGCCCTCATCGCCATGTCCGGAGTGCTGTGCGTCCGGTCGCTGCGCAACTCACACGTCGGGTAGCGGGCACCAGCGCTACCGGTCAGACATGTCAGTTTCTTCAGTATCAACCGGATCGCCTCGCGGCAACCGTCGGCACGAACTGGCCAGTCCAGCCGCGTACGCGAACCCTCACCGCTACCGAGGAGGAACACCATGAGGATGCGGACAGGTCATGAATAGACCGAGCGCACTCGAGCACAGCGAAGGCCCCGACAGTCCACCTGCCGCCGCCCCGGTTGAGGAACCCGGCATCTGGAGCATCGTGGCCCCCGTCAAGACAGGCATTAGTGCGGCTATGGCGCTGTCCGCGCTCAGCGGGTTGTCGTGGGTCGCGTCAATCCTGGTGTTCTGGCCCATTGCCGACGAGATCGTCCGCGAGGATCCCGACACCGGGCGTATCTGGAGGCTCTTCGGGGTCGCGCTCGCCCTGGTCGTGTTCGCGTTCGTTCTCCGGGTCATCTCGTTCCGGGTGTCACACCTGTCAGCGTTCCGGCTGGAGGTAATCCTGCGTAACGAATTGTCAGATCATCTGGCGAAGGTGCCGCTGGGCTACGTGGTCTCGACAGGCTCAGGTGCACTGAAGACGATCTTGCTCGATGATGTCCGGGCATTGCATGCCTTTGTCGCTGACAGCACGCCACTGTTCGCCAAGTCATTCGCCACACCGCTGGTGTGTCTGGTCACGATGTTCGTGATCGATTGGCGGATGGCTCTGGTGTCACTAGCGGTGTTCCCAGTGGCTTTCATCGGAATGTGGTTCGCGTTCCGCGACTACGAGGTCACCCGTCGCACCGTCGATGAGGCGAATGAACACATCAGCGCCGTGATCATCGAGTACGTGCAAGGCATGCACGTGGTACGCACGTTCGACGACGGATCGGGGTCGCTGCGCCGCTACACCGATGCGCTGCACCGTTCCACCGAGGTCGTGCGGGAATGGACCGCCAAGACGAAGTTGGGGGGCCATATCGCCCGGACTCTGCTGGTGGCGTTACCGACCACCGTCGTGGTGCTTGCCACAGGGATCGTCTTCTACGAGGCGGGCACGCTGGACCTGCCCAGACTGCTGATGTTCCTGGTGCTGGCGCCCACCGTTGCCGAGTCGATCATCCCGATCGTGTGGCTACAGCAGTTCATCATCACCGCCAACGCCGCAGTGAAACGGATCGGGGCACTGCGGGCCGTCCCGGCACTGCCGGAGACGGCGCAGGGACTGACTCCGCGTGATGCCTCAGTGCACCTGGACGCCGTGACGTTCACCTACCCGGAGCGGGAAGACAAAGCACTGGACGAGGTGAGCATCACTGTCCCGGCCGGCAGTGTGACTGCTTTGGTCGGGCCGTCCGGCGCCGGCAAGAGCACGGTGGCGCAACTCATCGTGCGGTTCTGGGATGTCGATGACGGGGCCGTGCGGATCGGCGGGGTCGATGTGCGAGACCTGACCGCCGACACCCTGATGCGTCACGTCTCGTTCGTGTTCCAGTCCCCATTCCTGCTCAACGACACCGTCGCGGCCAATATCCGGCTGGGCCGGCCCGAGGCCACCGACGAGGAGGTGATCGCGGCCGCGACCGCGGCCCAGGCCCACGATTTCATCGTCACCGACCTGCCCGACGGTTACGACAGCGTGGTCGGAGAGCGTGGCGTCTCGCTGTCCGGGGGTGAACGGCAACGCATCACGATCGCCCGGGCCATCCTGCAGGACAACCCGATCGTCGTGCTCGACGAGGCGACCGCATTCGCAGATCCGGACAACGAGGCGAGGATCCACGCGGCCCTGGCTCAGCTGGCCCAGGGCAAGACGTTGATCGTCGTCGCGCACCGCCTGTCGACCGTTCAGGATGCGGACCAGATTGTCGTGCTCGACGGTGGCCGGGTGTGCGAGACAGGGACGCACACGGATCTGGTGAACCGCGACGGCCGGTACCGGCAGTTGTGGGACAGCTTCGAAGCCGCCCAGGGTTGGGGGCTGCGGATCAGTGACCGTCCCGGAGACTCGCAGCGGGGTGCTGCCGATACACCGAGCGCGGACACTGCCGGCATCCGAGAAGACGGTGCGGAAGACATGTCGAACGGAGAGACCTCATGCTGAACACGCTGCGGAGAATGCTGACTGTCAGTGGATCCAAGGCGCACCTGGCACGGACGGGCTTGTGGTGCTCGGTCGCCGCATCGGTCGCCCAGGGGCTTGCCTACGCTCTGCTCTTCCCGCTGTTCGCCGCTCTGGTTGCCGGAGACATCCCGGCGGCGTGGCGCGCGTTGGCCGGCATCGGTGTCCTCGCGGTGTGCGATGCGGCGCTCCGCTGGTGGGAAGTCCACCTGGAATGGCGCATCTACACCGAGGCGGCGGAAGAGACCCGGGTGCGGCTCGGTGAGCAACTGAAACGTATTCCGCTGCAGCAGCTCTCGGCTCGATCCTCGGGTGACCTCAACATGGTGCTGACCAGCAACGTGTCGGATGTCGTCGGCATCGCCGGAGGGCTGTATGCCATCGTCGTCAACACCCTCGTCACTCCCGTCGTGACGATCATCGCGACCTTTGTCGTCGACTGGCGGCTCGCGCTCGCACTCGTGGTGATCTTCCCGGCAGCTGCCCCGCTCTACCGTTCGTTGCGGCGGATCGCAGCTCGAGAGAACCGGATCTCCATGTCCGCGCACGCCGACACCGCGTCCCACATCGTGGAGTACTCCCAAGGGTTGGCCGTGCTCCGTGCCACCCGCCAGGTCGGGCCGTCGGCCCAACGGCTGCAAGACTCGATGCGCCGGTTGCGGGAAGCGCAGGCGAAGGGAACGTCGCTGAACACGTGGCCCAGCATTCTCATCTCAACCGTCGTGCAAGTGGGCATCGTCGCGGTGACCGCTTTGGCGGTCTGGCTCCTGCTCGGGGATTCCCTCGGTGTCGGGGCAGTTCTTGCCATCATCGCCATCACGGTGCGGTTCAGCGAGCCGCTGGCCCTGTTCGCGAACATGGCGGCTGCCTTCGACTTCATGGAGTCCGCGTTGGAGCGGATCAGCGAAGTGCTGGGGATCGCCCCGCTGCCGACGCTTGAGCGCGACGAAACAGACACGACGGCGAGTGTGCAGTTCCAGGATGTGTCGTTCGCCTACGACGGCAACGATGCCCCGGTGCTGGAGGACTTCTCGTGCACCATCCCGCCATGCAGCCTGACGGCTTTGGTTGGCTCCTCGGGCAGCGGCAAGACCACGGTGACCCGGCTGCTCACCCGTTACGCCGACCCGCAACAGGGCCGGGTGCGGATCGGCGGCGCTGATATCCGAGGGATGAGCCAGGCCGAATTGATGCGTCAGGTCTCGGTGGTGTTCCAGGACGTGTACCTGTTCGATGACACGATTGCCGAGAACATCCGGCTGGCCAAACCCGATGCGACACAGGAGGAGATCGTGTCGGCCGCGCAAGAGGCCAATTGCCATGAGTTCATCTGCGCGCTGCCGCACGGCTACGAAACCCGGGTCGGCGAGATCGGTGGAGCCTTGTCCGGGGGTGAACGCCAGCGCATCTCGATTGCCCGGGCCATCCTCAAGGATGCACCGATCGTGATCCTTGACGAGCCGACATCCGCGCTGGACACCGAGAGCGAGGTCGCGGTGCAGCGGGCCATCGATGCACTGGTTCGCGACAAGACGGTGATCGTTATCGCGCATCGCTTGTCGACCATCGTGGCGGCCGACTCAATCCTTGTCCTGGAGGCAGGACGCTTGGTCGAGCAAGGGACGCACGAGGACCTATTGCAGCAGGGTGGCCGCTACGCCGAGCTGTGGGCGGCCCAACGCCAGCAGCGGCATTGGCGACTCAGCGCACGGTGACTGCGGTCCAGGCCCAGCTGGTCGTCGCACCGGGAAGTCCGGCGGTGTCGCGACAGCGCCGCGCACCATCGCGTGGGCTTGAGCGCTCAAGTGGAGAACGCGAGACAGCTCAGCGGTCTGCGGGGTCTGTGCCAGTTAGCGACGGGAAGGCCGTGAGCGCGTGATCGCGTGGCGGCACGACGAGAACGGCTGAACCTATGTTTGCTGGGTTGTTGTGGTGACCGAGCCCGCGAACAACCACGCCATCGCCGAGCTCGACGACGTACAACAATTCGCCGCCTCGGAACTCCGAGCGCGATACCTGCCCGAGAACACCGCCCTGCACTACCGGCCCAGCCTGCCCGTCGCGGGGGGATGGCTCCGGAAGGATGCTGAGGTCGTGCGGCCGCACCATGACCTTGACCGGCCCGTCCGGACCAGGATGCACCGGTAGGGTCCCCAGCGGGGTCACTGCAGTGCCTCCCTGCCGGTGACCGACGAGGAAGTCGGCCTCGCCCACGAACGTGGCGACGAACTCGTCGATCGGCCGGTGGTACACCTGCGCTGGGGTGTCGATTTGGATCAGCTTGCCGGCGCGCATCACGGCAACTCGATCGCCGACGGCGAGCGCCTCGTCCTGATCGTGGGTGACCAGGACAACGCTTGCCCCGGCGGCCCGTAGGGTGCACATGGCCTCGGTCCGCACTTGCGTGGCCAGTCCCTTGTCCAGGTGACTGAACGGTTCGTCGAGCAGCACCAGGCTCGGGTCCAGCGCCAATGCACGCGCGATCGCCACCCGTTGCTGCTCACCTCCGGACAACTCGTGCGGGTAGCGCCCGGCCTTGTCTTGCAAGCCCACCAGGCTCAGCATCCGGTCGCTGGTGCCTTCATTCGCAATCGACCGCTGGCGGCCCGATTCGGCCGAAGCACGATACCGCAGACCGAAATTCACATTGTCGGCGACGGTGAGGTGGGGGAACAGGGCAAGATCCTGGAACACGATGCCGACACCACGGCGCTCTGCCGGGATGAAACAGCCCGGGCCACTTACCTCTCGTCCGTCGACGAGGACGCGGCCCGCATCGATTCCGGTCAGGCCGGCGACTGCGCGCAAGAGCGTGGACTTGCCGCATCCGCTCGGACCAACGACGACGATGACCTCGCCGGCCGACATCGACAACGACACGGCATCCAGCGCTCGGGTCTCCGCATAGCTCTTGGTGACCTGATCCAACTGCATGATGTGAGTGGCCGCACCGGCGCCGTCGCTCACGGCGAACCCGGGGTCGCCGGCTGTCACCGACGTCATGGTTAGTCCCCTCCTGACTGCGACGGCACCGCGAGTGTGCGCCGAAAGACCAGCACGATCGGCAGCAGAGCCACCGCGATAATCACCAGCGCCGGCGGCCCCACGCTGTCCCATCGTGATTCCGATGCCAGTTGGTTCACCCAGACCGCCAGGGTCTCGAAACCGAAAGGACGCAACAACAGCATGATCGGCAGTTCCTTAAGCGTGTCGACTGCGACCAGGACAAGCGCGACCCCGATTCCCGGCCGCATCAGAGGAAGGTGGACCCGGCGCATCACCGTGCCCGGGCGAACTCCGAGGACCAGTCCCGCAGAGGTGACCGACGGTGACACCTTGTCCAGGCCTGCATCGAGAGTGCTCCACGCGAGCGCGAGGAAGCGGATGACGTAGGCATAGATCAACCCGGCAACGGTGCCGGTGACGAGGTTCACGCCGAAGTCGACACCGACCGCTCCTAACGCGGCCACCGATCCCGACAACAGGATCAACACACCGATAGCGACGACCGGGCCGGGCACGGCGTATCCAACGATCGCCGCCCTAGCCAGCCAGGCGGTCCCGGTGCCCCCACCGAGTCGTGCCGCACTGGCCAGGATCAGTCCGACCGCGACGCACACCACCGCGACCACGGTCGCGATGGTCGCGGTGTTGGCGACGTAGCCCATGAATCGCGCGTCGAGCCCAACATTGGTTTCGCTCGGTCTGCTCCACAGCAGCAGCTGCACGACCGGGACGACGAATGTCAGGGTCAACACCGTTGTCACTGCCGCGGTAGCGCGCCACGCTTGCGCACCGTGCAAGGGACGTGGCGGCAGCGGTGATCCACCATGGTGCTGGTGGAATCGTGCTCCCCCGCGGCCCAGGCGTTCTGCCGCGATGACGATGAGCGCGAACACCATGACGAGGCCCGCGAGCTCGCTGGCGGCCTCGCGGTTATACATGCCAACCCAAACCTGATGGATCCCCACCGACATTGTTTTCACACCGAAGTACTGCACCGTGGCGAAATCGGTGAGCGTCTCCATAGCTACGACCATGGCGCCGGCCGCCAGTGACGGGCGGGCCAGCGGGAGCACGACTCGCCAGGCTGCGGACAACGGGCCAGCACCCAACGCCCTGGCGGCTTCGTACGTGGTGGCGGACTGTTCGCGCAGCGCCGCCCGGGCGAGCACGTACGGGTAGGGGTAGTAGGCGAAGATCAACGCTACGGCGCACAACCAGAACGACCGAACCTCGGGGAACGGCACTTGCCCACCGAACAGCTGCCGCAATCCGCTCTGCACCGGTCCCGGGTGATCCAACAGACCGATGTAGACAAACCCCGACACGTATGCCGGCACCGCCAGCGGCAGCACCAACATCCAGGAGAACCACCGTTGTCCGGGGAACTTGTAGTAGCCGACCAGCCACGCCAAGGTCGCGCCGAGCGCGGTCGCGCCGACCGACACGACCACGCCGAGCATCACCGTTGTGATGATCATCGAGCCGAGCCCGGCATCGACCAAGATCGCCCAGGTCTCCTGGGTGGGCGTCAGCAGACTCCCGACGACCAACAAGATCGGCACGATACTCATTGCCGCGATGACCCAGACGACGAACTGCCAGCGTCGTCTGATCTCACCGCGTGCGGACCTCGAAAACAACGAGCGCGCGCGGTCCGGGATGACTGACATAGTGACCGGTTCTACTGCGGGAGAGGCCTACTCGTAACCCAAACGCCCCAACAGGGCCACGGCGTCGGCGTTGAGATCGGCATACGCCTTCGCGTCGATCTGCTGCTCCTGGTAGTCACCCCAGGCTGTGAGCAACGGATCCGGAGCGACCTTAGGATTGGTAGGGTATTCGAGGTTGTCGCCGACCAGCTCGGACTGCCCGTCCGTGGCCAACCATTCCAGCAGCTTCTGGCCGCCTTCCGGATTGTTGGCATTGGCGACGACCCCGCCACCGGATATATTGACGTGAACCCCACCAGCGTTTTGGTCGGCCCAGAAGAGCTCCACTGGCAGATTGGGATCGTCACGCAACTCACGCGCCAGATAGTAGTGATTGACGATGGCTACGTCGCAATTACCGCTGGCAACATTCTTGATGATCTCAACATCGTTGCTGAAGATCCGGCCGTTGTCGACCCAGCCCCGCACGATCCGTTCGGTGTCAGCCTCACCCCGCTCAGCGATCATGGCGGCAACCAGTGACTGGGTATAGCTTGCAGTCGCGGTCCGCAGGCACAGACGCCCCTTCCATTTGGGTTCGGCGAGCGCCTCGTAGGTGGACAGTTCACTCGGTGAAACCCGATCAGGGGCGTAGATGATGGTACGAAGGCGCTTCGCCAACGCAAACCACCGATCTTCCGGGTCGCGTAATTCCGGCGGCACCGCCTCGTCGAGTGTTGCGGAATCGACCGACTTAAAGATGCCTTCCTCGGCTGCGGCTGCCAGATTCCCGGCGTCCACGGTGATGTAGACATCGGCGACCGTGTTCTCACCCTCTGCGAGGATCCGCTCCCGCAGTTCGGCATCCGAGCCGAACAGGAACTCCACTTCGATTCCGGTTTCTTCTTGGTAGGTCTCGAAAGCCTGCTCCAAGTCGTAGTGGCGAGCGGAATAGACCTGGATCGAGCTGCCCGATGAGCAGGCCGTCAGCGTTGGCGCGATCAGTCCGGCAGCAGCAACAAGGGCCAGAACGCGCGGGGTACGGCGTCGATGAGGTTTCACGGTGTTTCCTATCCGGGAGCGGGCATCAGGCTGACGCTGTGTTGGCTATGGTCGTGGTGTTGATTCTCGATGTTGCCGAGGGATCGGCCTGGTCCGGCACAACGACGTGACGCCGATGGTGGGCTAGGCCCGCTACTACGGAGCCCAAAGACCGGCACCTCCCGTCACGACCAGTCGCCTAGCACGTTAGGTTAGCCTAAGCGATTTGGTTTCGCGACAGCCGGACCGGGGGACGTACCCTCGGTCACGAGGAGTCGATCGCGGGTGCGGGCATGCCGCGGGCTCGTCGGGCTTCAACCACGGTCGCGCGCACTCACGACGAGCAGCGGCAGCAGCGGCAACGGTCGCAATAGTCGAACGGGGACTCGTCCCCGCTCGAGCGGAGCGGGACCTTCCCGACGACGTGGTCCTCACGGACGGGTAAGGCTCATCCCCGCTCGCGCGGGGCGAATCGCTGCCCGGTCGCCGCCAGTTCCCCGGCGCCGTCCTCATCCCCGCTCGCGCGGGGCGAATCGGCGGGAGTCGTGTCACCTACGACAGGCACACGGCTCATCCCCGCTCGCGCAAGGCGAATTTACGAGTTCCCGGCTTCGCTTGATCTAGCGAGGGCTCATCCCCGCTCGCGCAGGGCGAATGTCGGCCCGTGCGCGGCCTTCGTCGTTCCGTGGGGCTCATCCCCGCTCGCGCGGGCGAATGCACGGCATTACGTCAATCATGATGTATGAGGAGGTTCATCCCCGCTCGCGCGGGGCGAATACGACCACTGCATCTCCGTAAAGTCGGCCTCGGGGCTCATCCCCGCTCGCGCGGGGCGAATTTGCCCATCAACACGTTCCCGATGATCGACATGGGCTCATCCCCGCTCGCGCGGGGCGAATATCAGGGAGATCGTACCCGCGCCCCCGAAGCCAGGCTCATCCCCGCTCGCGCGGGGCGAATCTCCCTTCCGGAGCGATCGCGGCCGGCCGGCTCGGCTCATCCCCGCTCGCACGGGGCGAATCTCTGTCAGCTCTGAAGAGTTATAGAAACCAAGGGCTCATCCCCGCTCGCGCGGGGCGAATCAGTTCTCCCCCGGCCATCTCGTAGTGATCGTGGGCTCATCCCCGCTCGCGCGGGGCGAATCCAACAGTGGGAGAACCAGGGCGGCCATCTGTAGGCTCATCCCCGCTCGCGCGGGGCGAATGATGACGGGCCGATCGGGAGCAAGGCGGCGGAGGGCTCATCCCCGCTCGCGCGGGGCGAATTCCCTGGCCTCGCGGCGCGCGCGGGCCCGTGCCGGCTCATCTCCGCTCGCGCGGGGCGAATCTCACGGTAGGTGACCCGGTAGCCCCGCTTTCCGGCTCATCCCCGCTCGCGCGGGGCAAATGGCATGGGATGCCGCCGGGGTCGGGTCAGGTAGGGCTCATCCCCGCTCGCGCGGGGCGAATCAGTTCGACGATCCGATCTGGCCGTGAGCCCTGGGCTCATCCCCGCTCGCGCGGGGCGAATTGATGGCGCAGCCTCTGTCTTGGGTATATAGGTGGCTCATCCCCGCTCGCGCGGAGCGAATGCGAATCCGGTCTGTTGCTGATCTTCCCCGATGGGCTCAACCCCGCTCGCGCGGGGCGAATCTTTGGCGGAGCAGGGCGTCACGGCAGAGCCGGGGCTCATCCCCGCTCGCGCGGGGCGAATAAATCGGTGACGTGGTTCGCTGACAGCATAGAGGGCTCATCCCCGCTCGCGCGGGGCGAATAGCGGCACATAGCCGACCGGCCCGTATAGCGTGGGCTCATCCCCGCTCGCGCGGGGCGAATGGAGCGACGAAGGAGCGCAGCGCGTCGGCAAAGGGCTCATCCCCGCTCGCGCGGGGCGAATGCGAACCGATTCGCCGGCCCCGGACGCCGCCCAGGCTCATCCCCGCTCGCGCGGGGCGAATTGTGTCCCACTGGGGGTCACCTTAGGTCAACTCGGCTCATCCCCGCTCGCGCGGGGCGAATCGGGTTCGGGTTCGCGATCAAGCGGTACATGGAGGCTCATCCCCGCTCGCGCGGGGCGAATAGGCCAAGGCGACCTCGCGACCGTGGATCGTTAGGCTCATCCCCGCTCGCGCGGGGCGAATTGAGGTACGGGTTCCACGTCACGACCGTTATCGGGCTCATCCCCGCTCGCGCGGGGCGAATACAGGCTCGAGCCTATGGCTACGATGGCCCGAAGGCTCATCCCCGCTCGCGCGGGGCGAATCCAGGCTTTGGCTGCCCACCTACCGACCGACCCGGCTCATCCCCGCTCGCGCGGGGCGAATAGCATCGCCACCACTGAGCTTTGTCACCAGCGAGGCTCATCCCCGCTCGCGCGGGGCGAATCTGTACTCGCGCGCCCGGGGTGGCACTTGGGTGGGCTCATCCCCGCTCGCGCGGGGCGAATCGGCCACGTTTGGTCGTCATTGATTGCCGGGCCGGCTCATCCCCGCTCGCGCGGGGCGAATGAGCGCTTCGGCGAGGGTAAACTCGCCTGCCTGGGCTCATCCCCGCTCGCGCGGGGCGAATCGGGTATTCGCCCCCGAGAAGACTTTTGTACAGGGCTCATCCCCGCTCGCGCGGGGCGAATGCCCAGGGGTCCTCGTCGTCCACGTCGTCCACGGGCTCATCCCCGCTCGCGCGGGGCGAATCGTAGTCCCTCGGGAGGTCCGGCCCGGGGAATGGGCTCATCCCCGCTCGCGCGGGGCGAATAGACCAGGCTGATTTGGTAGGTCACGAGGTAGAGGCTCATCCCCGCTCGCGCGGGGCGAATGTCGTGGGCCTCGACAAGTCCTTGCCGATGAAGGGCTCATCCCCGCTCGCGCGGGGCGAATGCATACCGGTCCGACGGGACATGCAAGGGCTAGGGCTCATCCCCGCTCGCGCGGGGCGAATACCCAGCTTGCCCAACGCAGACCCGGTCCGGCGGGCTCATCCCCGCTCGCGCGGAGCGAATGCCGTGACGGGCAGGTGTATGTCCTGCCCGGAGGGCTCATCCCCGCTCGCGCGGGGCGAATAGCCATTTCTGGGCACCGTCGCGAGCATGGGCGGGCTCATCCCCGCTCGCGCGGGGCGAATGAGTGGGAGCAGATTAAGCGTATGCGTCGCCAGGGCTCATCCCCGCTCGCGCGGGGCGAATCAAACCAAGCCGTTTTGACCTCATGCTCTCCGAGGCTCATCCCCGCTCGCGCGGGGCGAATAGCCCGCCATGATGCTGTGCTGGCGGTGTGAGGGGCTCATCCCCGCTCGCGCGGGGCGAATATCTGGGCTGAGCTGGAACGCATCGTGCAGGAGGGCTCATCCCCGCTCGCGCGGGGCGAATGGAGGGAAGTCGTCGATCACCATCAGCGTGTCCGGCTCATCCCCGCTCGCGCGGGGCGAATAGCGGCATCGTGGCCTGGGTGGCCCGCCTGGCCGGCTCATCCCCGCTCGCGCGGGGCGAATCGGTAACGAGATTGCCCGGAACAACACGGATGAGGCTCATCCCCGCTCGCGCGGGGCGAATCTCGACGCGGATTTTGCCGCACCGTGGGTGCAGGGCTCATCCCCGCTCGCGCGGGGCGAATCACTCAAGGCCACGTGCGTAAGCCATGACACCCGGCTCATCCCCGCTCGCGCGGGGCGAATAGTTGCCGTCGCCGCGTCGGATTCCGCAGCCGCGGCTCATCCCCGCTCGCGCGGGGCGAATGCCACCATGGCCGGGACCCCCACCTGGGACGCAGGCTCATCCCCGCTCGCGCGGGGCGAATATTAAGCAATACTACGAGGACGACACGACAGCGGGCTCATCCCCGCTCGCGCGGGGCGAATGTACAGATAATGCGCGAGTCGTGTTCGAGCTGGGGCTCATCCCCGCTCGCGCGGGGCGAATCTTCACGCCACCAGTACAACCGCAACCGGGAGAGGCTCATCCCCGCTCGCGCGGGGCGAATGGTGGCGGCTTTGCGCGTGAGCGGCTCGACGTCGGCTCATCCCCGCTCGCGCGGGGCGAATATGCGAAAATGCCGCGGCCTGAGGAGTGGAGGGGGCTCATCCCCGCTCGCGCGGGGCGAATAGATCATTCACAGTCTCGACACACGAAGGCTCCGGCTCATCCCCGCTCGCGCGGGGCGAATTTGTTTCGATGGCTTGAGACATGATGTCGCTCCGGCTCATCCCCGCTCGCGCGGGGCGAATGTAAGCCCGGCGCACGGTGGCTGCCTGAGGACCGGCTCATCCCCGCTCGCGCGGGGCGAATGGGCAGCCGATCCGGCGCTGGCCGCGCCACCGGGGCTCATCCCCGCTCGCGCGGGGCGAATGTGCTATGGCTGGGCGTGCGGAGGGTGGACCGGGGCTCATCCCCGCTCGCGCGGGGCGAATTCTAGGCGGAGCGCCTGCTCGCGTGTGACGACCGGCTCATCCCCGCTCGCGCGGGGCGAATCCGATCAGCGCCAAGCAGGACCGCGCCGCATGGGGCTCATCCCCGCTCGCGCGGGGCGAATCTCACGGTCACGGGCAAGGTCACGACCGCAATGGGCTCATCCCCGCTCGCGCGGGGCGAATTATGAGACGAAGGGTGGTGGGCGCTGGTGGCCCGGCTCATCCCCGCTCGCGCGGGGCGAATCTCCGCGAGATCGCGTTTACGTGACGGTTCCACGGCTCATCCCCGCTCGCGCGGGGCGAATCCAGCAGCGAACCCAGCGACATCAGCCCTCAACGGCTCATCCCCGCTCGCGCGGGGCGAATATGTGCAGCTCGGGAACGCTGTCACTGTGCCGGGGCTCATCCCCGCTCGCGCGGGGCGAATCGGTCACCGATAATGCCGGGGCCGGGGTGTTCCGGCTCATCCCCGCTCGCGCGGGGCGAATATCGATCGACACACGCGCAGACACCAAACCAACGGCTCATCCCCGCTCGCGCGGGGCGAATTTCCCCGAAGCGGCAGTCGACATGATCCCAGCAGGCTCATCCCCGCTCGCGCGGGGCGAATGCCACCTGAGGTGCAGGGGACGACCGTCTGGCGGGCTCATCCCCGCTCGCGCGGGGCGAATCACGGTGTCGACAGCGGCGAGGAACGTCCACCCGGCTCATCCCCGCTCGCGCGGGGCGAATTTGATCTTGGATCTTGGCGACGTCTGCGGCACTGGCTCATCCCCGCTCGCGCGGGGCGAATAGGGCCAGGTTCCGACTCCGAAAGACGCGATGCGGCTCATCCCCGCTCGCGCGGGGCGAATCTCGGGCCGCGTGGTGGTAGCCCACCGATTCGGGGCTCATCCCCGCTCGCGCGGGGCGAATTTCACGCGCCGGAAACGACCCTCGAACACCCACGGCTCATCCCCGCTCGCGCGGGGCGAATCGCTCGGTCCCTTCGTAGGCTAGCCACAAGATCGGGCTCATCCCCGCTCGCGCGGGGCGAATCCACTTTCCATCTTGCTACTAGCATGGTTTTCCGGCTCATCCCCGCTCGCGCGGGGCGAATCACTGATACCCGTAGCCCATCGCTAATCTCAACGGCTCATCCCCGCTCGCGCGGGGCGAATCACTGGTGCAGGGAGTACGTCGAGGACTGGGAGGGCTCATCCCCGCTCGCGCGGGCTCCGTAGAGAGAAGCCGTCGCGGCTGACAAGGCGCGGTTCAGCACATCACCGGCGTCAAAGTCCTCCGGGTCGTAGTCCCGGCGCTTCCACGCTACTCCGAAGTGGTCCGCAGCTTCCCGATAGGCACGTCGAACACGGGCTCCTTCGCGTCCACGCAACTGCTGCATCGTCAGGGTCGAAACATCCTCTCCAGGGAAACGCATGTCATACATCTGCCGGGCGACCCGCAATCGCGATGACTGGTTGGAGACAAGCTCAGCTTGCCGGATAAGTAGCCGTGCCCCGCTCGCAAGACCCCGACCGTGGGCGTAGTAGCGAACACCGCTCTCCCCGACCCAAACAACTGTCGAGCCCGAATCGGCCAAGAGTGCGATCGCAGCATGACTGATGCGGGCGCCCGGCCCGAGCATAAGCGAGCCGATTGCGGCGCCGGGGATGTGGGTGACTCCGCGATCGTCGCTCATCGTGATGGCGTTGTCTTCGCGATGAACAATGCATCTCTCGACATACACAAAGCTAAGCCGGTCCTCCGCACGCACGAGTTGCCCGATCTCGACGGGTGGCATCCCAGGGATTGGGCGGCTCACGGCGAAGCCAGCGTCATAAGGCCGCAACCGTAGCCCTTCGCACGGCCGACGCCCTTCGTCAGCGCGTTCCTGAGCCGCTCTGGATCAACGACGTCGAGCACACCTTCGTAGGTCGCTGTGGTCAGATCGACGCGGTCTCGCCGAGCCTCGTCGCCAGCCCCTGAACGACGCACAAAAGATGGCCTAGCTCGCCGTTGCACGACTACCTGGGCTGCCGCTTGACCGTCGTCTGACCCAGTTGCCGGAGGAAACACCACACCCAACCGTTCGGCACGGCCGAGCAGCCAGGACCGCTGGTGATCGACCGTGCGATGCGGGCTGACTCTTCCACGAGTTCCGACACCGCGAGAGACTGATCGGACCGGATTCGCGGTCAGCCTGAATCGCCACCGCTGGCCGGCCTCGAGACGACCCAAGAAAGGCGCGTAGTCTCTTGTCTCCCAAGCCTGCCCAGTTGGCCACCCAGCCTGCTCAACCACACCCGTGAAGTCCGGCCGATCTGCACTCACCACGTAGAGGGCCAACTCAGGGCCAGCAACATCAAGACGCCACAGCACGCGCCCCCCGCTGGAGGTTGGCGAGAAACCCCCGAGCACTAGGGCATGGGTGACCTGTGGGGAGCTAAGCATTCGTCTAGTCGTCACGCGGGTGGGATTGAGGAACATCCGCGTCAGGAACATCATGACCCCCCTAGCGCCGCAAAGAAGTCCATGCCTTGCCGACCCTTCGGGTTGTTCCGCAGTTCCGGGTCCAGCCGGAGGACCTCGCGCCAGGAGTACTCCCGCCGCTCGGGAGAATAGGACACTGGCACATCACGGACCGTTTCTCGGTCTCCCGAGGCCTCTGCCGAAGGAGCATCGACAAGCACCTCCAAGACAACCCGCTGGCCAACCTGTCGGCGATACCAGTCAGCTGCGAGCCACTCAGCCCCACGTAGCGCCTCGACCAGCTCAGCCTCCACGACTCCGAGGGTGACACGCCCCTCAGCTGGACAGGCGCGGCGGCCAAGGCACAGCGGAAAGACCGGTCGCCGAATAGCCTGGTCGAGACTCGCTAGGAGAGCCCGATCACCCTCAACCGCCGCGAGGAACACTGCATCTGCCAGGTAGTAGCGATGTGACAGAGGCATAGCCCGGCCATCGGACCATCTGATCGCCGTCTGAAAATCACGAGTGAGCCGACCCGGTTGATCAACCCGAACACCGAAGCGGAGTGCTGCCAAGTCTTCGACGGGCTCAGCCCTTCGTCGCCCCTGAGCTGCAGCGAGCAGTCCGAGCACACCGCTCTTGGTCGGCTCCGGCCGAGTCTCGCGCCGCGTGAATCTGCTGTCCGATCCCCAGGATTGAAGAGGGCCAGCCAGCCTCAACAACAAGGTGCTCACGATGCATCAGCGCCACTGGCTGCCTCACGCACTGCAGCTCCTACTCGGTCAGCAACGTCGGTGAAGGCAAGCACTTCGCCAAGTGCGGCGAGCGGCTCGGCCGAGGCCCCGGCATATGAAACGAAAGTCCGTTCCGGTGGCTCGACGAAGGTCGACACACACGTAGCCTGGTCCACTAGCCGTCGCGCTGACTCGGTCACTCTGCCGTCTCCGCCTCGCGCTCGAACAGCTCTCTCGAAAGCGCCCACGAGGTTGACCGGCTGGTCCCGACGGATCATGACGACGACGCCGTCAGGGACAGTCCGATTGGCGAAGGTGTTTTGCTTGCCGGTGGGCATTGACAGCACAAAATCGTGTACGAAAGCCGCTGCCGCGCGGGCCGTCGCTTCCACGCTACCGAGATTACCTAGGAGTCCAACGATGTTGATTGTGGCGTAGCGATACAGCGTCGCGGAGTTGAACTCGACAGTCCCCAGCATTCCGGCGCCCATCTCCTCGCCCTCTTCGGAGGTGACATCGTCAACAGCTGTGAAATAATCGCTCTCGTCTTCGACGGCATGCGTGCTGATGGCGTGTGCTACCTGCACCGATGCATCCACGCTCAGTTCCTTGTTGTCGGCGACCATGCGCCCGTAGAGAGAGACCTCGATCCCGTGTTCGCCGTCGAATGCCTCTTGTACGTCCTTGCGAGATGGCTTCCCGTCGGCCGCGCCGACCGCCGCAAGACGCTCAATCTGTCGGCGCGATAGGAAGATCAGGTACTCGGTCTGCGCCACCTTGGCTTTGGCATCGGCATCGGCATCTTTGGACGCTCGCGGTGCCTTCGCACCGACCTTGACCGCTTTGAGTACTTCCACCGCCCGCGCCACGGCATCGGCTTCGGCGAAGCCGTGCTCGTGCTGAAGAACGTCGGCGATCAGCTCCACCGCCCGCTTCGTGCGAACACCGAGGTCTGCTTTGTCGGCTCGCTGGGCGAACTCCCGTCGAGCAGCCCGTTTCCAGGCTTGGCTGCTCACCCTGGCCCGGCGAACTCCACCGTAGACAGCCGATTTCGGTGAGCCCGTATCGTCGCGGTTCAGGTTACTCGGGGGCACGGTTTGCAAAACGTGGATGTCGATATACATGTGGTCCATGACGGTCTCCTTCTTAATCCTTTTCGTCATCGTTGGGGGGTGTCGGTCACGTCGGGATCGGTCGTCGCGTCCTCATCGGCGGCCGCCCGGCGGTAGAGATCTCGGCCCCACTGCATGAGAACGGCATCGGCATGTGAGGTCGTCAGCACAAAGAGATCGGTAGCCAGCTGGGCGTAGTCGAGGGGGACTTCGTGAGCGCGGAAAAGTGAGATGAGGCTGCGGAGGTGATAAAGGCGCTGGTCCTGACTGGTCGCGGTCGCGACGGCGTGGAAGCGGCGCAGCAGGGAGGCAGCGATCTCGTCCCCTTGGTCCAGCGTGCGCGATAATTCACGAACCGCTCTGCCGAGAGACCTCCCCACAACATGCATGGGTTTACTACGAGACTGCTGGTGGCGAGCCCACAGCACAAGAGCCGCATGCACGGCACGTTCCGCCGGGCCTGGCCCTTGGTTTGAGTCGCTCAACAACTGCTCTGGCATGCCATCAAGCGTGATTTGCCAAACGCGCACGTCCCCAGCAGGGTCTGCGACTTTGGCATGGCGTAGAGCAGCCAAGCTCGCCGCAGCTTCGGCGGTCGGCGACTGTCGCTGGGCACTCGGCAGATACTGAGGCTGCAGGCGTCCGATGACGCGTGCGACATGTATTCCGGCGAGCTCGCCGGGCCGTTCTTGGGTCATGACTTCTCCTCTCCTTCGGGGACGTCGGACTGGTGACCACGCCCAGTTGGCGGGGTGGCGGCTGGCAAGGCCTTGCGCAGTGCTGCTCGAAACCAGATCGTTGCCAAGGACGAATCAAGGTGACGACTTCCGGTGCTGCCGGGGCCCGCTACAGCACGCCCTAGCCAGGCAGGGCGGCCAGCAGCTCTCGCAAGGTCATCTCCAAGTCCAATCAGCAAGTGCAACACCTGGTCGTGCCATGACCGAGCCAGATCGTCGGTGTTGGCGCCAGCCTTCACGCCGCCAAGCCAGCGAAGGAAGCGCGGCTCGATCTCGTCGTAGGCGACAAGGGATGCAGCGTTTCGGTGGCCCTCCGTTTCGTGAATCCCAGCAGCCACAGCCAGATTGGCTGCTAATCCTCGGAGTGCGACAACGGCGGATTCTGTGCTGCCGATCATGTCCCTGATGAGCCCGCGCAGTTGTTCGTCAGCGAACACAGCAGCCCGCAGCTCGACCCGATCCTCGCTTACCGAGGAGACGGTGCTGCTCTGGCTGCCGTACGTTACCCCGACCGCGCGCAGATACACGGGGTACGCGGGATCGAGGGCTTCAGCGTCGACGAGCGCAGCAAGCCAATCCAACACAGCTGCTGGTAATGCCTTCGGAGCTTCGGAACCCACTCGGCCCGATTCGATCCGAGATTGGGGCAAGAGCCCTGGCAGCCCACGCCAGATGGCCCGGTCCGGATCGTGTGTCCGGGGCATATAGACGTCGCCGCCGTGGATCTTCCCCTGAGTCGGGCTGTGCCGCCACCCGCTGTGCGGCTCGAGCCCTTGCCGATTGCGAGCGTGGATCGGGTCACCATTGGTGATCAAGGCGTCGGTGACTCGGCCGTGCTCGACAATTAGCCGGACCCGTCGAGCCTGCCACGTGAGCAGATCCGCCGTGCCACGAGGCTCTTCATGGCCGGTTTCAGGGACGGCAGTCAATGGAGGGCGTTCCCACACGGGCAGATCCACTGACCATCTGGCGCCTGCCGAGTCGAGGTTGAGGGCAAGCCCGAGCAGCAACGTCTCCTTGAGGTTGCGGCCTTGCGGAAGGAGCATGCCGCACCAACCGGACCATCCGATACCGATCGGATACCCCTTGCCGCCTTTGACCCTGGGATCACCGTGGGCACCGCTCTTGATGCCCGACGGGTCGTAAGTCTGGACATGCACCAGCCAGCGGGCGGCCTCAGCGAGGTCGATGGACTCCAATCCTCGGGCTGCCCTAGTTGTGAAGAACTGCTCATTGGGTGGCACATCGGCAATGAGCTTGCTGAGACCGCTCGTCTTGTTGGCCGAAAGGTCAGCCACTTGCATAAAGGGTGCGACCGGATCGAGCAGATCGAACCGTTGACGGTGTTTGTCCAGGTATGCTTCAATCCTAGGAATCGGCAGAGTCGAGGCTTCCCACCAGTCCTGCCAGGCATCGATCCGCTCGTTGAGCGATACCGGCAGGGGCAGAGCGCGGTAGAGGATCGCGATGAGCAGCCGCAGGAGGGCGACCTCTTGGGTGGGCAAGTCACCGCCCAGCCCCACCAATCGATGAGCGTCGGCGAACGCCTCGCGCACCGAGACGAGATTCCGCTGTCCGTCTGTCTCACGGACCAGCAGCCAAGGCTCGTCAATCAGGTTGAAGGATTCCTCAGCCATCGTCACCCTTTCGGTTTCGTATGCCGCAAACCTCGGTCTGCGTCGTAGGTCAACTCCCAGCCGTCGACGACGGCAGTGTTCTGGTCATCGAATATGAGCACGAGTTCGCCTTTGAGCCAAGGAGATTGGCTCCATCCGTGCAGATGGTCACCTTGGCGCTCAAGATCCCGGATGACCCGGTCGATCGCGGGGGTCCCACTGGAGTCAGGCCAGATCCGGGTCATCGACGATGGCAGCCGCAAAGTGCAAGCGGCCAGCCGTCGCGCTACCTCGTCATCGGGACTCGCCAGCTCGGTAGGCAGGATGGTCTCTGCCGGCAGACCCGCTTCGGGCATTGGTTTCAGCTGACCGCCGACGGATCGCACGACGACGACCTCGATGGACTCGTCGGTGTCTCGGACCCGGGCCCCAGAACGGGCGGAGCCGTCGTCGTCGGGCTCGCTGCCACGGCTATCCAGGAGGCCGACCATCGACGATTGCGCAGTCGGCATTGGCAACAAGAAAGGCTGAGCGTCAGCACGCTGTCGGGCCAGCTTGGTCGCGTGGCTGCTCTCAGCGACTGCCCAAGCATCTTCCCAACCAACCGGGCAAGGCTGGCCCGGCGAGTAGGCCAAAGCCACAAGCCGCGGGATGTCGGTTGGGATACCGATCGGTTGTCCTGCCAAGTGGGGTTCGAGGGCTGCCAGGGCTCGCAAGAGGCTGGCCTTCCCGTAAATCCTGGCCGAGTTCTCGTCCAGCACCGGAGGGCCCTCGAGGCCGGATCGATATCCGGTTAGCAACAAGGTGGCTTCAGCCAGGCTGTCAGGGCGACTCCCCGTCCGCCGGTCATGTCGGTGAATTCGGCCAGCGCGTTGCAGTATGAGGTCGACGGGTGCCAAATCGGACACCATGAGATCGACGTCAATATCGAGGCTCTGTTCCAAGACCTGGGTGCCAACGACAACGAATCCCCGAGGACGATGGGGTGAACTGCCATCGGCTAGCGGCGGGCCAAGCAGTTCGCGTAGTCGCCGCTCCCGATCAGCACGGGCTGTGCTGAGGAATCTGCTGTGCAGCAATTGGACCCGGCCACCGCCGAGCAGCTCGACCAGCCTTTCGTAGCTGTCTTGCGCTCGTCCCACGGTGTTGTGTACGACTGCAACACACCCACCTGCTTCGACGGCGCGGCATACCTCACCCAGCCAGTCCTCGGTGGCACGGACAACAAGTCGCGCGCGCCGACCAGCGGTCGGTTCGACGGGTCGGACGCGAACCGAATCGTCGACGATGGTGAGTCGAGGGTAGGCATCGCCTGTCAAGCCGGACACCTCTTCATCATCGGCGTAGGCACTGACAAGGCTCTGGCGGATAGCGGGCGGCAGGGTCGCCGAGAGCAGGATGACCGGGGTGCGATGAGCAGCGAACCAGGCCAAGGCCCGCTCGAGATAGACCCGCATGAACGCATCTGCAGCGTGGACCTCGTCGATGACGACTACCTTGCCTGCGAGCCCGGCCTGGCGCAGTTGCACGAACCGTGCCGAAAGCGCAGCGAAGAGGACCTGATCGATCGTGCCGGCGACGAAATTGGCCAACACGCCCCGGCGTCGTCCGCGCAGCCACGAGGTCACCACCGCGTTCGTCTCCGAGGCGTCTTCGGGCTCCCCGACACCGACGACTCGACCACGCGCCGCAAGTTTGCGGTAGTCGTCGTTGAGGGCGGCCTTGCCGTGTGCAAGGAACATGCTGGTCACCGGCATACCGAGGGTCTGCACCCAGTCCCGCAGGCGAGGGAAGATCCCATCAGAGGTCGCCTGCGTGGGCAAGGCGAAGAAAACACCTCCCAGACCGAACCGGGCGGCCAGCCGTTCGGCGGCCAGCAACGCAGCCTCCGTCTTGCCTTCGCCCATACCAGCTTCGATGATCAAGAGGCCCGGGCGGCTCATCTCGGCAGCCGCTTGGGTTGCCGCCGCTTGCAGTGGCCGTATGCCGTGTGCGGCCAAACCGGGGAAACGCGCTTCGAGGTGCTGGTCCGGCTCATGTGTGGGTGCCTGTGGACGCCAAGGAGACGGGAGCTCCCAACCGGCAAGAACGCGGGCCGCGCGCTGGTCCGAAGACTCATCGTCATCGAAGGGGAACCTGACCTGATCACTAGCCAACCAGTCCGCGACAACAATCGCTCCGGCCAGGACTATCTGCCCCTGAAGGGCCAGCGGATGGTCTAAGATTTCCGGCAGCCGACCTAGGACCCCAGTTCGGCGGGCCATTTCGCCAAGGACTTCGTCCTGAGCCTGTCGCCACGCTTCCGTCGGGGCGATGTCACGGTCTTGTTGGACGCGGGTGATCTGTAGTGACGTTGGAGGCACGCCGTGATGTGCCCCCACCGGGCCAGCGAAAGAGTCGAGCTGCCACGGTCTCCGGCGCGCACCTGACGGCGATTCGATGTGCCGGAGCCACCTGCGCAGGATCAACTGGCTTAGCAGGCCATGTGGTGGCAACGGGTCGGAACTGCGCCGTGGTGGGATCACCAGATCGTGCCGAGACATCTGGTCAAGCACCCACTGATAGCCCCGTGAGTACGTGATCTTCACGGCGAATGCCGGCGTCAGCTTGCCGATGTCGTGGACGCCAGCGAGGAATGTGAAGAGGGCTCGAGCGTCAAGACTCCCTCCCGGGAGGTCACGGCCGATCTCGATCTTGACTGCCTCGGGCAGCCAGTGATCCCACAACTCAGCCGCCATCGCCGCAGTGTCCTCGAGGTGGCGCACCAACGGAAGGACCGCATTTTCGCCGTCACGCGCCGTCTTGCCCCAGGCCGACAGCGCTGCCGCAGACCATTCACTATGCATCGTCACTCCTCTCTGACACCAGAGCTCACCATGAACCACTGACACTCGTTCGTCGAGAGCAGCCGAGCAGGGTCACGAACAGTCACGTGAGGCAAACAGAGACACGCCCGAGACGAGCGCACTCGTCCGCGTTGTGTGTGAGCTGATCCACAACCAGACTCTCGACTAAGTCGGTAGGAACGGAGCCCTGGCACCAGGAGCAGGCAAGAGAGTCCCTTGAACCTGTCGTTGCGCCAGCTACGCGCAACTCGTCGGGCAGGTCGAACCCCTCGGTGGGAACGGAGAGTTCGTGCAGGCAGGTCCGGCGAAAGACCCAGACTCGGGCGAGTGACATATCGAACCCCTCGATCGCGGAACAACGACACGGAGGCGTAGACTCGTCCTTGCACTACGGGGTGGAGTACGCCTCGGACGGGGTCGGCGCTGTCACGCCGGCCCCGTTGCTCATTAGATCAGGCCCGAAGCCTCGCGTCAAGAGCAATAAAACTAGTTACAACACTGTTGAGCGAGCGATGGGCGAACCCACTCAGAAGCCCGCGACCGGCTGTCGGCCTCTCATCGCTTAGGGCGGACCCCCGCTACCGCGGGGCAGATCGATAGAACACCAGGCCCTTACGCGGCTTAGTCGGCGGACCCCCGCTACCGCGGGGCAGATGGGCAGCAGCTCAGTAAAACTGGTGACCACACTTGGCTCATCCCGCCTTGGCGGGCAAGCTGATTCTAGGGATTCGGATCGGGCCGTTGAACTCAGGCCAGCACGGGAGCGTCCGGTTGACTCTCTTGGCCGCCACTCGGATGGAAGCGCAGGTAGCCGTGCGCCTCTCGAATCGTGCCGAGGTGGCGTTGCGAACCTTACGGACGTCGCGCCAACCCATGGGCACCGGTGAATGCTACCGCCGCCATCGGCTTGGCGCGTCCTGCCACACTCCGCGCCCTCAAGGCCCTCGAAACACTGCGCGGAGTCGAATGGCGCGGGACTTCGGCACGAGATCCCCGAGTCTCATGGGCACTCTCAAGCCGCTCATAGGTGGCGAATCAGTCTCAGACGCAGTGTGATCCGACGGTGCAGTCCACGAAGGGCGGTCTACGAAGAGCGGCGTTAGTCACTGCCCGTCTCTTGCTGATCATGCAGGTATCGCTCGAAGAACGCCTCGATCCGCACCCAGGCCGCGGCAGCCGCCTCCGGGTTCGGGCCGCCGCCGGTCCACTCGGTCAACGACTGGGCCCAACGCGGGCCGTTCGGGTGCTCGTTGAGGAAGGAGTGGCCAGCACCGGCATACTCCGTGACGTCGTGCTCGATGCCAAACGCCGCGAGGGCACGCTCAAGCTTGCTGGCCGCGCCTCGCAAGGACGAGTCCGTGCCACCGTAGGACGCGACAACCGGGCAGGCGTTGCGCAGCGGCTCGGGGGTCTTCGGCAAGTGTCCATAGCAGGGTGCGGCAACGTCGAACCCGCGCTCGGCCATCAACAGCGCAAAACCCCCGCCCATGCAGAAGCCGATGATCCCGACCCGTCCGGTGCAGTCCGGGTCAGCGATGAGTGAGCGCCGAGCCGCCTGCAGGTCGCCGAATGCCTGACCGTCGCCCCGAAGCAAGGCCCGGAAGACCGAGATCATGCAGCGGGTAGCCCTGCCGCGGTGGTAGAGGTCCGGGGCCAGCGCCAAATAGCCCATCCGGGCGATCCGGTCGGCGTGCAGCCGCATCTCGTCGTCCAGTCCCCAAGCCTCGTGCACCACGACGACTCCGGGCCAAGGACCGGAACCCTTGGGACGAGCCACGTATGCGTGAGCTCTGACAGCGTCCATGACCTCATCCATGGCTCTCGGGCCCTTTCGTCGACGAAGCATCATTGTCGACTACCGAACGGGAAGCACCTACCTCGGGCTTGGCTGGCCACGAGACACAGACACCGCACCACACCACCAGCTCCCGCACCCCACAACAAAGCGAGTTGATAGTTGTTCGATGGATAGCACTTCTACTACATTGCGTAGTGTGTTGACTATGGGAGCTATTAGCTGCTGCACCACCATCGAGGCTCGCGGCCTGCGGATGCGCTATGGCACCACCGAGGTGCTCCGCGGGCTCGACTTCACCGTCAACCGTGGTGAGGTTGTCGCGCTGCTCGGGCCCAACGGAGCCGGCAAGACGACGACGATCGAGATCCTCGAAGGTTTCCGGACGCCGACCGGCGGTGAAGTCTCCGTGCTCGATGTCGCACCGCTGACCGGCGGTGAATCCTGGCGCGCCCGGACCGGGGTGGTCTTGCAGTCGTGGCGCGACCACCCCCGCTGGCGGGTGCGTGAGCTGCTCGTGCACCTCGGCGAGTTCTACCGGCCGTTCAGCACGCCGGAGCGACCACGACCGTGGGATGCGGACGAGTTGCTCGACCGGATTGGCTTGTCTGACAAGAAGACACGACGAGTCATGACGCTCTCCGGAGGCGAGCGGCGGCGCCTTGATGTCGCCGTCGGCATTGTCGGCCGACCGGAGCTACTCTTTCTCGACGAGCCGACTGCCGGCTTCGACCCGCAAGCCCGACGCGACTTCCACGACCTGGTGCGAGGTCTGGCCGATGATCAAGTCACCGTGCTGCTCACGACCCACGATCTCGACGAGGCCGAGCGATTGGCCGACCGGATCCTCATCCTCGCTGGTGGCCGGATCGTCGCCGACGGTTCACCCGACGACCTTCGGCGCCGCGTGTCAGCTACCGCAGAGATCCGTTGGGCCCGCGATGGTCAGACCCACGTGCACACCAGCGACGAGCCCGCGGCATACCTGCGCGATGTGCTCAATTCCCCGGGCGGTCCGTTCGCCGACCTGGAGGTGCGCCGAGCCAGTCTGGAAGATGCCTACTTGGCGCTCGTGCATCGCGCCGAGACCGGGGCCGACGACGACCAGGTGACCCGAGACCTCATCGCCCTGACTAATCCAGGAGAGACGTCATGACCACCGACCATCCGGCCGCCACGATCGTCAGCGGGGCGCTGCGCCAATGCAAGACAGAGCTGCGGATCCAACTGCTGTCGCCGGCGAGTGTCGTCAGTTGGTTGTTCTTCCCGGTCATCGGGCTCGTCGTCCTGATCCTGATGGGCGACCGGCACGTCATGGGCTCTGACGTCGACCTGGCCCAGATCGGTGTCCCCGGTGTCCTCACGATGTATCTCATCACCGGCGGCCTGATCGGCATCGCGGGCGCCCTCGTCACCGAGAGCGAGGATGGAACTCTATTGCGTGCCAAGGCGATACCCAATGGCATGCGGAGCCACCTGCTCGGCAACGTAGTGACCTACACGGTCGTGGCTCTCGCACCCATTCTTGTGCTACTGCTCGCCAGCATGCCCGTCGTTGACGGTGTGGCGCCATCGACTCCAGCACGATGGTTGACGTTCGCCTGGGTCGCGGTGCTGGGGCTAGCAGCCACCCTCCCCTGGGGAGCGGCCTTGGGCGCTCTGCTCCGCGGGCCGATCGCCCTGCTCTGGGTGGCCATCGCCGCATACGCCATGATCGCCATCTCGGGGGTCTTCTATCCCCTTGCCGCGCTTCCGGATTGGCTCCAACTCATCGGGCGCATCCTGCCCACCTATTGGATCGGGCTCGGTCTCCGATCGGCGCTGCTGCCCGATGACGCGGTCGCTCTGGAGTTCGGCCAGACCTGGGCCACCGGGCCGACCGTGTTAGTCCTGGCAACCTGGGCTGTGATCGGCATCGTCATCGCTCCGATCGCCCTGCAACGACTGGCCCGTCGGCAGACCGGCTCAGTCGTGGCGGCAGCCCGTGAGCGCGTCATGTCTCGGGGATACTGATCTCATGCCCGAGACGATCCACAACCGGATCGCCGTGCTCCGGGCTGAGCGTGGGGTCTCCCGCCGGCAACTCTCCGACGCCCTCGGTGTCCACTACCAGACCATCGGCTACCTCGAACGCGGCGAATACTCCCCCAGCTTGCACCTCGCGCTGAGGATCGCCGCCTACTTCGAGGTGCCGGTCGAAGTGGTCTTTTCCACCGAGCCTTTCCCCCGCCTCGGCAGCGGTCGCGCCGGCTGACCCGCGAGCCCGCTCGACGATTGCCTGGCCAGTCAGCTCACGCCGAACGGGGTTGCTTCTACGGTGGTGGGATGGAGCGGGACGTGGTGGCGACGAATGGGACCCGGCTGCGGATCGACGACTTCGGTGATCCGTCCGGAACGCTCATCCTGCAACTCGAGGGGCACATGGCCCAACTCATCGCCACACCCGAGTCCTATTGCCGGCGACTGGCCGACGAGGGCTTCTGGGTGGTTCGAGTCGACAACCGGGATGCCGGTGGGTCACAGCGCTTCGCTGGTGTCGACTACACGTTGACCGACCTAGCCGAGGACGTGCACGGGCTGGTGCAGGTGATCGGCCGGCCCGCCGTCGTGTGCGGTCGGTCGATGGGTGGCGCGGTCGCCCAACTGCTCACCGTGGAGCATCCGGAGGACGTTCTCGGGCTCGGGTTGTTCTTCACGTTCGCCAAGCACGACCCCTCGCCGCTACCGGAGCCGGTCAGGCCGGCGCCCTTCGGCGACGAGGAGTCGTTCGTCGCCTGGCAGCAGGCGGACCTGCCAGGCATTGCCGGCTCGGCCCACCCGTTCGACCCCGAGTTCGTCGACTGGCATGCCCGCACCATGTGGAGCCGCGGCGTCGATTGGGGTGGTTTCGAACGGCAACGTCGAGCGATAGCTCTCACCCCGCCCTGGGCCCACCGATTGGGCGATTTATCCCGTGACGCTGCTGGCGAGCTGCCGGTGGCCATCATGCACGGAGCCGAAGACTCGATCGTGCCGGTGGACGCGGCATACCGGCTGCTCGAGCACATCCCACACGCTCAGCTGCACATCGTGCCCGACCTGGGGCACCAACAGCCGGCCGCGCTCGACGAGCTCTTCGTCGCCGCAACACTGGCCGCTGCCGGCCGGTAGGGGGCCGCGCCAGAGCCTGCCGCCGAGGGAAAACGGATAGCCGGTTGGCCTGCGCGGCAACTAGCCTCGGCAGGTGGCCATCATCGAAACCCAGACACTACGGAAGACCTACCGGTCCAAAGGCCACGACGTGCTGGCCCTCGATGGGCTCGACCTCGCCGTGCCCGAAGGCACCGTGACCGGGCTGCTCGGCCCCAACGGAGCCGGCAAGACCACGGCGGTCAAGGTGCTCACCACCCTGATCCGGCCCGATTCGGGGTCGGCCACTGTCGCGGGCGTCAACGTGCTAGCCCATCCGGGACAGGTCAAACGACTGATCGGGTCGAGCGGGCAGTTCGCTGCGGTTGACGAGAACCTCACCGGCCTGGAGAACCTTGAGATGGTCGGGCGGCTCTATCACCTCGGCACGAGGCGAGCGCGGGAGCGGGCTCGGGAACTCATCGAACTGTTCGACCTCGCCGAGGCCGGAGACCGGCTGGTAGGTGGCTTCTCCGGTGGAATGCGGCGCCGGATCGACCTGGCCGGAGCACTGGTCATCGACCCCAAGGTGCTCTTCCTCGACGAGCCGACAACCGGTCTCGACCCACGCAGCCGCCGGCAGTTGTGGACGATCATCGCCTCGTGCGTGGCCGACGGCACGACAGTGTTGCTGACTACTCAGTATCTCGAGGAGGCGGATCAGCTCGCCGATTCGATCTGTGTCATCGACCACGGACGGGTGATCGCCGAGGGCAGCCCCGACGAGCTCAAGAGCCGGGTCGGCGGCCACCGGGTCGTCGTCACTCTGGTCGATGTCGCGGATGCCGGTATGGCCCGCGCGGTTCTGGCCAGGCACGGCGACGGCGAGGTCGCAATAACCGACTCGGGCCGGTGCCTTGATGTGCCGGTGCAACATGGTGCCCCGGCCCTGCAACGGGTGTTGGCAGACCTCGGCGACGTCGGCATCCACGTGCACGACGCAGGGACTCGCCGGCCCACCCTCGACGACGTCTTCCTCACCTTGACCGGGCACCATGCCGAAGCGGCCGACACCACCGAGACCAAGGACTACCGCTCATGAGACCAGAAAACGGCGCAACGGTCTCCCGCTCAGTCGCACCTCGTGAGCTGGCCGATCGGATCCCCGGCGCATTCGGCGAGTTGTTTGCCGACGGCCGGACGATCACCTGGCGCAACCTCAAGAAGCTCCGCCGCAGCCACGACTACGTGGTCTTGGCCGTGCTGCAGCCGATCATGTTCGTGCTGATCTTCAGCCAGGTCTACGTCGGCTCGATCCAAGTTGCCGGCACGAACTACACCGACTACCTGATGGCCGGCGTCTTCGCCCAGACCGTGCTCTTCGGCGCAACCTATTCCGGATACGGCATGGCCCAAGACCTCAAGGAAGGGATCATCGATCGTTTCCGCACGTTGCCGACGCACCCGGCAGCCGTGCTGCTCGGACGAACCGCTGCCGACCTCGTGCTCAACGCGGGATCGATGGCCGTCATGATCCTCACCGGTCTCGTCGTCGGCTGGCGCTTCCACGGCCCCGTGCTCGCGTTCGTGGCGGGAGTCGGGCTGCTGCTGCTGTTCAGTTACGCGTTCAGTTGGGTAATGGCCCTGCTCGGGATGCTGGTGCGCACACCCGAGGTCATCAACAACGCTGCGTTCATGGTGCTGTTCCCACTGACGTTCATCTCGAACGCGTTCGTGGAGTCAGAAAAGCTACCCGGCTTCTTGGAGGACTTCGCCAACTGGAATCCGATGTCGGCGCTGGTGCAGGCGGCTCGGTCGCTCTTCGGCAATCTCGGCGTGGCGTCGGTGCCCGACGTCTACCCAATGCAGTATCCGGTGCCGATGGTGCTCGTGGGCTCAGTCGTCATGCTCGCCGTTTTCGTGCCGCTGGCCGTGACCCGCTACACCCGCCGCAGCCGCGCCTGAAGCTTCTCGGTCTCGACCCAGGCGAACTGCGCGAGAAACTGGCAGACCAGACCCTGGGCGAGATCACCGATGACGTCGGTGCCTCACGTGACGACGTGGTGCAGGCCATCGTCGACGCGCAGACTCCTCACATCAACACCGAGGTCACCGAGGTCACCGAGGGCAACCTCGCGCACGATCGCGCCGATGGGGTTATCCACCGGCCCCGGCCCGGACAGTCGGGGGCTGGTCCCCGAAGGTAGCGGGCAAGCTACCGTTCGTGGAGCCGGAGCCGGAGCCGGAGCCGGAGCCGGATCAGTCAACGGTCGTTTCGGACGCCCCGGCACTAGGTATGCCGGTCACGGCGGGAGGTGATCCGAGTCGTGACTTGGCTCGTCGGGACGAGGAGACAACGATCACAAGGCGTCGGGGTCGGGTGGCTCTCGACGTAGCCTCACTCGTAGTTGCCGACGTTCGGAGAACTCCGGCACCAAGCTTGGAGTGACGAGCAGCGGTAAGGCTAGTGGCGCGCGTAAGCCCCTCAAGAATTGACTCGGGATGGGTCTGGCGCCGGAAGAAGCCGATTCCGAAGACCTGTCGGCAGCGGGTTTCAGGTCTCGCGATTCGGCCCGACAGGGAACGGACTTGACTTGCCCATCGAGGCTGTTGACACGCGGCCGGTGCCAGCACCGGCCGAGACAATACCCGTGCGCCGCCGACGCCGTGCGCATGTCGTCATCGTGGCCGCCGCGATCCTGGCCGTGGCCGCGCCGCTAGTCAGTGTGATGTTCGGGGCTGCTTCCGTGTCACCTGGCGAGGCCTGGGCCATCATCTGGGGTCACTTACCCGGTACGAGTGCCGAGGTCACCTGGGATGGGATCACTGAGGCGATCATCTGGGACAACCGGATGCCTCGAGTGCTGACGGGCCTTGGTGTCGGTGCAGTTCTGGGTGTGAGCGGTGTCGCCTTCCAAGCAGTGGTGCGCAACCCTCTAGCCGAGCCCTACGTGCTCGGCGTGAGCAGTGGTGCATCCCTGGGGGCAGCCACTGCGATCGTGGTGGTGGGAGTTACTGCTTCTTTCGGCGTGGCCAGTTACGCGTTCATCGGCGCGGCCACGGCCACGATGATCGTGCTGATCATCGGAGGAGGCCGAGGAGGATCGACCCTCCAGCTGATCCTCGCGGGGTTAGCCGTCGGGTTCGTCGCCCAAGCCTGCGCCAATCTCATCATCTTCTCGGCCAAGACCGCCGAGACCGCTCAGTCGGTCGTGTTCTGGAGTCTCGGCTCGCTCACCCGCGCCGATTGGTCGGAGGTGTGGCTGGTGCTGGGCACGGCGGCGGCGCTGTCCTTGGGCCTGTGGGCCGCTTCCCCGATCCTTGATGCCTTGGCCAGCGGCGATTCCACGTGTGTGGCCGTCGGAATCAATCCGGCGGTTGCCAGAGTCGCGCTGCTGCTTCCGGTGTCAGCGGCGGTCGCTATCGTCGTCGCGGTGTCCGGCGGCATCGGGTTCATCGGGCTGGTCGTTCCCCACTTGCTCCGGCCACTCGTGGGACACGCACATCGGAGCCTGGTGGTCGCCTGCGCTCTCGTGGGGGCAGTGTTCCTGACACTCACCGACGCCGCATCGCGCACGATCTTTAGCCCCGTGGAACTTCCCATCGGGGTGATTACCGCCCTCATCGGTGCCCCGTTCCTGCTCGTGCTCATCGGGCGCGGCCGGGTGATGTCGTGATGAGCCACTCGTGATCGACGCACGCCACCTCGTACTGCGCCGGGGCGGCCGACTCGTCCTGGACGATGTCAGCCTGGCCGCCCACCGGAACAGCACGATCGGCATCGTCGGACCCAACGGCGCCGGCAAATCCAGCCTGCTGTTCGCCTTGCACAGAGCACTACGCTACGAATCCGGCACCGTGCTGTTGGACGACACCGACATCGCCCACGTGAGCCGGCGCTGGCTCGCCAAGCAAATCGCCTTCGTCGCCCAAGACCGCGAAACGGTACTCCCGCTCGCCGTGCGCGACATGGTAGCTCTCGGGCGACTACCTCACCGCTCGCTCCTGCGCTACGGCGACCCGGCCGACCGTCAGATCGTTGACGATGCCCTGACCCGAGTCGATGCCGGACACCTAGCAGACCGACTGGTCACTGAGTTGTCCGGTGGGGAGAAGCAGCGAGTTCTCCTGGCCCGCGCGATCGCCCAGCAGGCCGGGCACCTACTGCTGGACGAGCCCACCAATCACCTCGACATCCATCATCAATTCCTCCTGCTCGATCTGGTGCGCGAAATCAGCGCCACCACAATCGTGGTGTTACACGACCTCAACCTCGCCGCTCAGGCATGCGACGAACTCGTGCTCTTGGACCACGGCCGACTGGTCGCCTCGGGTCCTACCAGCGAAGTACTCGACCCCGAGCTCATCTCACGGGTCTACCGCGTCCAAGCCAGCCGGATAAACGCCGAAGGCTCGGTTCACCTCCTGTTCCGACCCATCACCCGCGAGGCGGAGGACCACGAATGATCAGACTCCGGACCAGTACGTCCACGCGTGAACCACCGAGCAATGCACGATCCTGAAAGGAACCCACCGATGACCCGCGACATGATCGTGGACCCGCCCGCACTATTCGAGTCGTGGGAGGGCCAGCAGACGGCGTTCATCGAGTTCCGGGAAGCCCGCACCGCTTGCATGATGAACAGCATCGCGCACTTGCACGGCGGCGACTCCCCGCTGCGGATCCTTGACTTGGGCTGTGGGCCGGGGTCGTTGTCCCGGGTGGCTCTTGACCGATTCCCCCAGTGCACCGTCGTGGGCTTGGACCGTGATCCCGTGTTGTTGCGGTTGTTTGCCGACACCCTGTCGGAAGACGACCGTGCCCGGGTGACGATCATCGACACCGATCTCAAAGACCCGCGCTGGGTCCAGGCTGTTCCGGCAGGTGGGTATACGGCAGCGGTGTCCGCTACTGCCTTGCACTGGCTGGAACCGGGAGAGCTCTGGGGCATCTACCGAGGGCTGGCAGAGCTGCTCGAACCCGGCGGCAGCGTGATGAACGCCGATCACCTGCTCTTCGACGAAACAACCCACCCGCGCTTCCATGCGTTGTCCACCCGTGATCGGGACCAGGAATATGAGCGGGCCATCGAGAGCGGAGCGATGGAATGGGACGAGTGGTGGAAACACGCCCTCGCGATGCCCGGTTGGGAGTCCGAGGCTCAGCTGCACCGGGAACGTTGGTCCGACACGTCCTCTCCGACGAAAGCGAGCCTGGACCTACACATATCCATGATGAACGCCGCCGGGTTCACCGAGACCGGTGTGCTCTGGCGGTATCTCGACGACGTTATCGTCTGCGGACTACGCCCAAAAGATCCTACCAATTGATCCGACCCATAATCACACTGGCAGACCGAAAGGGAAGTTATGCGCATCATTGCTATTGCTGCGGCCACTCTGTTGGCCTTGGGCGCCTGTTCGTCGAACCAGGCCGCCACGGACGACTCGCCCGGATCTGGCGCGCGATCGTCGGCCACCGCCGATACCGGGGCATACCCCGTCACCGTCAACACCTGCGGCACCGACATCACGCTCGAGAAAGCGCCCGAGAAGGTGATGATCATGGGCGCCAACGGTGTTGAGGCAATGCATCAACTGGGGGTGTTGGACCGGATCGCAGTCAGCTCCGGCTCCATCGATCTAAGTGTCTTCGACAAGGAGGTGTCGGATCACCTCGAATCAATCACGAAGCTGGAAGGCGAGAAGTCGGAAACCGGTGGCGCGGTAGTCTCCACCGAGGCCATCCTGGAACAACGCGTCGACCTGATCATCGGCTATGTCTCCGGTGTTGACCAGGAGGCGCTCGCGAACGCTGGTGTGCCGTTGTACACACCCGATGCCTACTGTCCGGACCACTCGATCGACAAGGCCAGCTTCGAGCTAGTCTACGAAGAGGTCGATACCATCGCACAGCTGTTCGGTGTCCAGGACCAAGTTGAGGCAGTCAACGATGCGCTCAAGAAGAAAGTGCCCACACCCGCAACGGTCGATCCTGAGGCAACCGCCGCCACCTTGTACATCACGCCTGGGGTGGAGAAGATGTGGGCGTACGGAAGGTCCAGCATGGTGCAGCCGATCATGGAATCCAACGGTCTCAAGAACGTCTACGATGACCAGTCGGAGCGTGTCCCGGAGACGTCGGTGGAGGATCTGCTGCAGCGCGATCCCAAGACGCTGATCATCATGCACGGCGAGGGGGGAACCGACGACGAAGCCTTGGAGACATTCCGCGGCTTCAAAGGCGTAGATGCGATGCAGGCGGTGAAGGACAACCGGATCATCGTGATGCCCTACGCGTTGACCGACCCGCCCTCTCCGCTGTCGATCGAAGGCGCGATCTTCCTGAAGGAGAAACTGGCCGCGTTGTAACCCGTTAGCCATGGCCTCGGCCATGGGTGTGAAGAATCAAGTCGAGCGCGTTGTCGAACTAGTGCACACCTGTTGTGTAGCTGAGACCATCGATTGCAAGCGCAACACGGTCACATCATCACTCCCATGGGCCGAGGCCACGGTTGCTCGGACTCGGTGACCAAGCTCCAAAAGGCCCCCGTGCCGGTCCCCCGGCATACGTGTCCGTAACCCCGGGGTGTGCCGGGGGCTAGGCGAGGCTCCAACCCTGGGCTGCTTGACGCTGATCCCAGTACCGCCGGTATAGGCCATCCACGCGGATGAGCTCCTCGTGACGCCCGGCCTGAACCACCGTTCCTTCCTCGGACAACACAACTACCTGGTCGGCGGACTGGATGGTGTCAAGCTTGTGCGCGATGATCAGGACCGTCGCATGGGTGCGCAATTCGTCGACGGCGGCAACGATATTGCGCTCGTTCTCGACGTCCAGGGCCGAGGTGGCTTCGTCGATGATCGCGATCGGTGCATGTTTGAGCAACGCACGGGCAATCGAGACCCGTTGCCTTTCGCCGCCGGACAGTCCGATGCCGCCTTCACGGACCCTGGTGTCCCAACCGTCGGGGAGCCGGTGCACGATCTCGGTCACCCCGGCCCGGTCTGCTGCTGCCCGGACTTCATCATCTGAGGCGTCCGGCCGCCCGACGCGGATGTTCTCGATCAATGTGTCGTCGAATAAGTAGACGTCTTGGAACACCATCGCGAGCTGACTCATCAAATCGGCGATGGTGTAATCCCTGACATCTTCGCCAGCCACTCGTACCACTCCGGTGTCGACGTCGTAGAACCGCGCGACGAGCCGGGCGACGGTGGTCTTGCCGGCCCCGGATGGGCCGACCAGCGCTGTCATGGTCCGTGGCGGCACTGTGAACGAGACATCGCGCACGACGGGGCGCTCGGACTCGTAGCCGAAGGTCACGCCGTCCAGTTCGATAGTGGGGGCTCCCGCAGGGGCGCGGGACTGCTCTGGCTCGGGCATGATCTCGGAATCGAGCACCTCGTTGATGGAGGCAAGTACCGGACCCTGTTCCTGGAGGCCGATGGACAGTTCCGCGGTGATAGCTAGGTGTTGCATCAGCCGCAGCGAGAGACCGACGAAGGCCAAGGCGGGCAACGGGTCCAGCTCGCCGGACGAGGCCAACATCGCTGCTGTCACGATGAGCACGACAACCACCACCTGGGCGGCCATCCCAGCGATCATCATCAACCCGGACTCGAGCCACAAGGCCTTCTTGGACACACGGTTTTCTTCAGCGACCGCATCGGTCAAGGGCTCGAAGGAGTTCGACCGGCCCGCAGCCCTGAGCGCAGCCTGCGCTCGGGCATACTCCACGACCCGGCTGGAGAGCTCCGTTTTCGACGGTTCCGCCCAACGCTTGGCACGGTTCTGACCGAGCGCGATGAGCTGCATACCCCCGATGTAAACCGCCACTGCGATCGTCACGATGATGGCGAGCGTCGTGTTCCAGAGCCATAGCCCCAAGACAACGACGACCAGCGACGCGAGGTTGGCGATGAGGCCCATCAGCATGTGGGCGATGACCTGCCCGAGCGTCATCGCGCCTGCTGTCATCGTCCTGGACAGGCGTCCCGCGATATCGCGGCTGAACCAGCCGATCGGCAAAGAGCTCAAATGATCGCCGACCACGACGTGGCTATTGCGCAAGATGTCCTGGGCCGTTTGGTAGCTCTTCATGCTCAGCACGTATGCCGCTCCGAATCCGAGTGCACCGAGCACCGCGAGCACAACGGTCCAGCCACCCGCCGACAGTCCACCGACCGGTTCGCCGTCCGCCAAGGCGGCCGCGCCTGCCAACAACGCCAGGAGCGCAAGCCCTTGCAGCACGCCGCTGACGATCGTGGCGAAAACTCCACGGCGAAGCATGAGGACACCTTGCTCGGTCAACAACCGCTCATACTGTCGCAACAGGTTGTGCAGTGCTGTCGGTGTCATGATTGGGTCTCCGTACCTGTGCTGCTGTCCCATAGCTGGCGGTAGTGCGGGTGGTTTCGGAGCTCGTCGTGGGTGCCCGCGGCGTCGACGCGTCCCCTATCCATGAGGATGATCCGGTCCGCCCCCGCGATCGCTGCGGGCCGGTGCGCGATGACCAGCACTGTCTTGTCTTTCACCAAGGCATTGAGCGCATGCTGGATATCGGCTTCGGATTCGGGATCCGTCATGGCCGTGGCCTCGTCCAGCAGCAATACCGGCCTGTCGGCCAGAATCGCACGAGCGATCGCGACCCGCTGCTGCTGGCCGCCGGACAGGTGAGTGTCCGTGCCGATGATCGTGTCGTAGCCATGCGGCAACGCCATGATCTCCTCGTGGATCTGGGCCGCTTTGGCTGCCTCGGCAACCTCGTCGCGTGAGGCACCAGGCCTGGCCAGTGTGATGTTGTCATGCACGGATGCCCGGACCAGCTGCGCGTCCTGTAAGACGAAGGCGACGTTCTGGAACAGCTCGTCTTCGGTGAGGTCGCGTAGGTCGACTCCGCCGATACACACACGGCCGGAGTCCGGATCTTGAAAACGCGCGACGAGCTTGGCGAGTGTGGACTTGCCCGAGCCGGAGGGGCCGACGAGGGCGGTGACGGTCCCGGCCGGCAGGTGCTCGGTGACATCCTGGACAGCAACCGTCTGCCCGTACCGCAGCGTGACGTCGTCGAGGTCGATCGAGGCATCCGCCGGGTGTGCGCGCGAAACCTGCGGAAGGTTCAGCGTCGGCGCATCCAGCGTGGCCAGGATACGAGCCGCAGCTGCTCCGGCCATTTGAGCACCCCAGGTGAGATTGCCGAAGGTCTCCATAGCCTGCGGCAGCGCCAACGCGATGATGGCGACGGTGACGACTTCGACGGGGCTGACATAGCCGCCGCGCACGAGCAGCCATCCGCCACCGAAAACGACGAGCATCACCATCGGCGCAGAGATGATCGCAGTGGCCAGGGCGGCCCCTCGCAGCATGGGGCGGGCCCACTCCTCATAGAAGCGCACCGTGTCGTCGGCCTGGTCCGAGTAACGCTTGTGAGCCTTACCGACGATGCCGAACGCCTTGACCACGGCGATACCGGAGATGAATTCGATCATCGTCCCGGATAGCTGATCGAGCCTACGATCGAGCTCCGCGGTCTTCTCGCCCATCCCCCGCATCATGAAGGCGTAGAAGGAGAAGTAGATCGGAATGAGGGCCAGCGCGAGAAGCCCCAGCCGCCAATCGATCACGAAAGCGTAAATGCCCAGCGACACAGGCATCACCACGGCGACGGTGTAGTCGACCGGCTTGTGCGCGACCATAACGTGCAGGTGGACCACGTCGTCCTGGATCACCTTGCGGACCTGACCAGACGTGTTGTCGCCGAACCAGGACAGCGGAGCTGTGGACAATGTCTTGAGAATCCGGGAACGGATACTGCGGTGCAGCCGCACATCGGCCACATGCGTCACCATCAGGGCCACGAAGTACACGAACAGGCGGAAGCTGAAACCCCCTAACAGGAGCATGACCACCCTGTTGATCTCACCGCTGTCGGGTTCGCTGCCCGATTGGGACGCCGCGAGCAGGATGTCGCCAAGCTGGACCAGTGCCACGAACGGCACGACCGCGGCAACCCCAGAGATCGCGCCGAGAATCTTGCCGGTCAGCAGCATCGACCGGACGGGGGCCAGCAACTCGGCCAGGGCCGCCTTCGCGACGTCCTTGGTCGAGGGCTCGCCGCGCTCGTCCTCGGTCGTCTGCGGCGCCTGGTCGGCAAACGCGGGTGTGGTTGTGCTCATCAGGTGGTCCTCTTCATAGGCTGGCCCTTTCACTACGGGCGTGCTCACCGGTCTCGCCCGCCTGGGACTCTGGCTGCAGGTCGGCGACCGTAAGGTCATTCGGGGTGTCTGGGTCGCAGATCGGCCCCAGCGTGAGGAGCCGTTGGGCGCAGGCGGCGACCAGCTCAGCGTCGTGGGTGATGACGAGGACGACGGCTCCGCGGTTCGCGAGATCCCGCAGCAACCCGGCGATAGCTCGCAAATGGTAGTAGTCGACTCCCGAGGTCGGTTCGTCGAAGATGTAGACGTCGGCATCGGAGGCCAGCGCGGCTCCGATCACGACTCGTTGCTTCTGCCCCCCGGACAGCGACATCGGGTGCCGGTGGGCGAAGTCCTTCAAATCGAGGGCGGCGAGGATGGCATCGGGGTCGACGTCCTCGGAGCACCGGGTGCCGGCTGTCAGTTCGTCGCGGGCGCTGACCGTGAACAGTTGCCGATGAACGTCTTGCATCACCATGGCACTGCGCGACATCAACTCTCGGGGCCGGCACGGCTGGCCGTGCACGCTGACCGTGCCGCCCCGCTCGACCGGGGCGAGTCCGGCAACTACCCTGGCCAATGTCGTTTTCCCAGCTCCGCACGGACCCATCAGTGCCGTGATACACCCAGCCGGCAGGTCGAGCTCGTCGATGTTCAGCACCGGCCGGCCGCCGTAACCGAACCGCACTCCTCGCAGGTGTACCCCGGTCTCGTCTTGGCGGTCACCGGCTCCGCCACTGGCTGGTGCAATCACGGGCCGGGTCAAGGATCGCAATCCGGCCGCACGGCGTTGGGCATCCGATTGGCCGAAGAACTCCGGCGCCGTCTGCACCCGTGTCAGCTGCCCCTGTCCCAGGACCGCGACCTGGTCGACGATGTCGCGCAAGTAGTACACCCGGTGCTCGGCAATAAGCAGCGTCGTCCCGGCGGCCTTGAGATCCAGCAACAGCCGACGGAGTGCTTCGATATCCTCGGCCGCGAGATTGCTCGTCGGCTCGTCCAACAACAGCACATCCGGCCCTCCCGCCATGGCGGCGCCGCAGGCGACCCGCTGCAGTTGCCCGCCCGAGAGCTCACCGATCTTCGTCGCCAGGAAACTCGTCGTTCCGGTGCGGTCGGCTGCCCCCGCAACGGCGGCCAGAACGCACTCCGGCTCTTGACCTGCGTTGCATCGGGCAAAAGCGAGTTCTTCGATGACCGTCGCGGTGAAGAACTGATTGCGTGGGTTCTGGAACACTGTCCCGACCCGTTGCCCGAGCAAGGCCAAATCCGCCGTCGCGGCATCAAGGTCACCGATTTCGGCATGGCCCGTAATAGTGGCGTGGTCAAGATGATTGGCCAGCCCGTTGAGCACCCGCAATATGGTGCTCTTTCCGGAGCCGCTCGGCCCGGTCAGCAACGTGGCGGTTCCCGCGTCGCAGCGTAACCCCACGTCTGTTATAGCGGGCGCTAACGCCGTGGATTCGATGTATTCTGCGGCGTCGTAGGTCAGCGTTAGGCCGTGTAATCGGATGGGCGAGCCCGATGACGATACTTCTTGCCTGGTGTTGTGCGCATCCACGTTAGGTGACCACCTCGATCCCAGAGAAGTGCACGGCCAGAATCGCGACGAGCGCTAGCGCGAAAAGGGCATCTGGCAGGGCGAAACTCAGCGGAACAACAGATGTCGGACGCTTCGGTTGCCCGAGTCCACGGACCAATCCAGCGGCGGTGAGGTCATCGGCGATCCGTGAACAGGACGCCAGCATCGGCACGAGTACATACTCGACGCTCCGCAGCGGATGCTGCAGCCAGGCACGTGCCCCTAACGGGATCCCCCGCAACGCGCTTGCTTCTCGAACCGCGTGGAATTCGCTGCGCGCCAGCGGGAAGAATCGCATCATCACGATGAGAGGGATAGTGAGTGCATGGGGAAGCCGGAGTCGGTACAACGCAGCAGTCATTTCGCCTGGCGTGACCGACCGAATAAAGTACGTGGCGATTCCGATGACGATAGCGAACCGGAACACATAGAAGCTGATGATGTTCACCAACGCCAACACCCACACGTCCAAATTCGCCCGCGTGAACGCAAACGCGACTGCGGTTGTCACCAAGGTGATCGCCAGAGTCCAGAACGCCTTGCCGAGTCCAGCGGTGGCATGCGCAACAATAACTAAGATGCCGCACGTAAGAGCTGTGGTCCCCGAATTCGTCGACAGCACCAACACGTTGATGAGGAACACTGAAGCGAGCAAGGTCCTCGGGTCGGGCCGCGCCGCTGTTACCGGTAGCGCGGAGCGTATCGGTTCGGCGACCGAAGTCATCTCGCCAGCCCGGCCCGGCGGAAGTGCCTGCCCAGGACTCGTTGACCGAGAAGCCCGCCGACGAAGGACAGGCCGAACGCGATGACCATCCACACGACGATGACGGTGGGCGTGACGAGATCCATGAAGCTGTTCGCATAGTCCACCGACATGGAGGTCTCGAGGTACTCCCGGTAGCCGGCCGTGTCGAAGAAGATCGGCAGCAACGGACCGATGTACCACATGCTGAAGACCGCGTAGCCAAGCGAGATCGGCACGGGTGCCCGGTAGCTCCCGCTGCGAGCGACCGCGTCGCCGAGCAGCGCCACTGCCACACCAATGAACGGCGTGAACCAGTAGTGACCGGTCGTCACCATAAGCAGGCTGACGATGACGCCCATGAGGGTGAGCGCCCCGAATCTCGGCACCCTGGCCAAGAACAGTGAGATCACGACACCGTTGGCGACGAACGCCACTCCATGACCGACGAACATCATCAGCGGGTTGACGAAGCCGATCATGCCGAAGGCAAACATCACGATGAAATAGACGGCGGTGAAGACGCCGACGTTGATGAGATCCCGCGTGCCGAGAACACGTGTCTTTCGATCACCTTGCGTTGGCGTCTGCGTCATTGTGACTTTCCTTCCATAGAGCTGCCGTGATCATGCTTGTGGTGGAGGTCGGGCAGGTGAGGATGCGTGTGCACGAATGCTTCCTGGCGGTGGAGGTGCTCGTGCACACCACCGACCAGGGGTGGCTCGTCGCCGGTGTGCTCGTGTGTGTGATGCTCGTCGTGGCTGTGCCGGTGCGTATGCTCGACCGCCGGATGGTAATGGGCATGCTCGTGCTGGCTACCCACCACGAGGGCCACACCAACGCCTGCCAACCCGAGAGCCACGAGCTGGCGTGCCTCGATCGATTCACCGAATCCAACCCAGGACAAGACAGCACCAACAAACGGTGCCGACGAGAAAACGAGCTGGCCCCGGGCAGCCCCCAGATCACGTGCCCCGATCACCCACCACATACTCGACAAGCCGTACGCGATAGCACCGACGGCAAGTGCTCCCAAGCTGGGCACCAACTCCGGGAGCCCGGTCGCACCGACACCGACCGCGAAGGTCGCACCGCCGGCCAGGACTCCCTTGACAGCGGTGACCTGAGAAGCGGTGATGCCGTCGATGGAAGCCGTCACACAGTTGTCAACCCCCCAGCAGACACACGCGGCGGCGATGAGGATGGCGCCCCATCTGATCTCAGGGTTGCCGGACCAGCCCAGTACCACTCCAGCAGCGGTCACCAACGTGACCCCGGACATGATCTTCGGCCCGATGTACTCCGAGAACATCACGCCCGCGAGGATTGTTGTCGCAACCAGCTCGAAGTTCAGCAACAACGACCCGCTCGCGGCACTCGTGTTCGCCAGACCCAGGACCAGCAGCACGGGCCCAAGGGCACCACCGAAGACCACCGCCAGCCCGAGCAACACTGCACTGCGGCGCCAGGCCTGCGGCGCCGGTCGTGACGCCGGGTGCAGTGCGAGGGGTCCGGTGCCAAGCGCAGCGCCCAAGTAGAGCAACCCGGCCAACGTGACGGACGGGACTGCGTCGGTCAGTGCAACGACGAACGGTGCGCTCGCCCCGAAGGCGACTGCAGCCAAAGTGCAGAACGCCAAACCCCGGGCCATAGGACTCATCTGTCTCCCAACTGCCACTGCGCTGAAGGGACTCTCCTGCCCGGCATGTGGCGGGATTGCTCACCGGCCTAGCCCGAGGCGCCATCGAACCCGGCGTTCCGGGCAGAGCAAGCGACCAAGTGTTCGTGGGCGGAGCTAGGACCCCACGCCAGCCACCACTCCCGAGGCCACTGACCAAGCAAGAAGACCAGTGTAGAGCAAAACCCGCTTAGGTGAGCCTAACCTACGTGGTCTTGGGTCGAGTCACAGGCGCGGCGGCGACAGGCTCCCCGGTCTCACGTAGGTGGGACGCGATCGTCGTGAGAGCGTCACCGATAGCCGCGCCATCAAGATCCTGCAGTCGAGCTTCGGTGATGAACCGCTCCAGCCGGGCGTCGTAGTCGTCGTCAGTCCTCCCGAGCGAACGCATGCCGAGCCGACGGCATACCGACATCGGGGCGAGGTTAGCTCGCGACCGACCGGCGAGGTCGGGGTGTTGGTGCAGCTCCAGGGCAAGACCCGCGTCAGTGCGCTCGACGCAATGCAGCCGCAGCCGCTCGGCTTAGGCGTCCTTGGTCACGGCCGAATCGAGAGCGGCCAGCGAGGCATCGAGGAACTCGGGCGGGAATGGCGGCATACCGCTAGGCATCCAATCCCGCGTGGCTTGCGGCATCGCACCCCAGTCGTAGGTGAGCGTCACGTGGGTGCCGGTGCCGTCCGGCACGAGGTCGTAGCGCCACGTGTGCCCACCCTCGCTGACCCGCCCAGACCGGCCGAGCATGCCCGGTGCCCACGCGATCGTCCGATCTGCGACGAATTCGGTGACCCGGTTGACCATCGTGTATTCGCCGCCGAGGGCGTCGAGGAACATCTTCACCGCGAAGGTCTGCCCTACCGCCGTGATCGGCTCGGGCTCGGCCTCCACCGAGTCGCCCACCCAGTCGCCAGGTGCCGTCTCGTGATGCCGCGACGGGTCGGCCAACAGCGCGAAGATCCGCTCGGGTGGCGCGGCGATGGTTCGCGCTGCGACAAGCGTGTCGGGGTGCGCAGCCGCCGATTCGTTGGTCGTCATGGGCGTCTCCTTCCTCGGGGACACGCTACCCGTGACCGACGGCGGGCAACCTGGATGCGTGGCTGCGGCGCCGGCCGCTATGACCTTCCGGGTGCTCGCACGAACGGCCACCGAGGAAGACGCACGACGAAGCCTCGCCCCCCACACGGCTCGTAGAGTGGATCCATGACCTGGTCGTCTCCCGCGCAGCTCGTCACCGGCTGGGTGCGGTCGATGATCTTCCAGCGCAACGACACTCGGGTGCCGGAGTCGGCGACCGATATCGCGGTGCACGTGCCGGGTGCGGTGCTGCGCGGATGGGTGACCAACCCGGATTCGGAGCGAGCTGTCATCTACTTCGGCGGCAACGCCGAGCAGGTCGGCCTCTATCGCGACATCGTCGAGACCGAGTTCCCCCAGCACGCCACGTATTTGCTGGCCTACCGGGGCTACGGCGCGAGCGATGGTGAGCCATCGGAAGAAGCACTCGTGCAGGACGGCGTGCACCTCGTTGACGAGGTGCAGCGCCGACACCGCGACAGACCCGTTGCGGTCATCGGGCGCAGCCTGGGCAGTGGCGTCGCCGTCCAGGTCGCTGCCGCCCGCCCGGGCATCGACCGGCTCGCGCTCGTCACACCCTTCGACTCGCTCGCCGCGGTGGTCCGCGATCTCATGCCAGGTATTCCGATGGCCGGACTGGTCAGCGATCGTTTCGACTCCGCCGCCGTTGCCGGCACGATCACCATGCCGACACTGGTCGTGCGCGCCGGGAGAGACGAGGTCATCGCAGCTGCCCGGACTGACGCGCTCGTCGCCGCCCTTCCCCACGAGCTCACGACCGTCCGGGATTTCCCCGCGGCCGACCACAACTCGCTCTCGATGTACGCGGCATACTGGGCGGCCTTGCGCGACCACGTCGACGGTCGCTGAACCGGGGTCAGCCCGGCCGCCCGGCGGTTAGCGGCCGATCCTCTCCGCGAGGACCTGGACACCGTCGCCGCTGAGATCGTCGATCGCCACGGCTCGCCCGGCGATGGCGAGGATGAGCGCCTCGGCCGGGCCACGAATCTCGAGCCCCGACGAAACACCCCATGACTCGTCCGGCTTGCCGTCGAGATCGGAGGGCACAAACCGTAACCCGTCGAGTCGCTCCGACGGGACGAAACCTCGTTGCATGGCAGGCGAGCACAGCAGATCGAGCACGGCCCGCAGGTCTTCCTCAGCGAAGCTGTGGGTAATGCCAAGTGGCCGGCGGATGTCCTGCCCATGGATCATGACGTCGGCGAGTTGGAAGGCCGGCACTCCCCCGGGCGGCACGAATCGTCGGTCCGCTCGATCGCGCAGGACGGCTGGCAGGTCGGCGCCGAAACGTGCCGCGGTCTTCCGGGCCAGCCGATCGTTGGCGCGGTCGAAGCGCCCCCGCTCTCGCAGCATGGTGAGGGCGAATCGTGGCATCGACACCACCAGCGGCACGACGACGTGGCCCACGACGTCACGGACAGACCACCCACGGCACAGGCTCGGATGTGCCCATTGCTCGGTTGTGAAGGTGGCCGCCTCGTCAGCCAGCGCACGGCGCAGGTCAGCGGTGCGGGCGAAGGCGTCGAAGTCGTCGGTTCCAGTCGCGTCATTCATGCCACGAGTGTGCCGTATGCCGTTGGGCCAGCGCTGGGGAGTCCGGCACGTCCTCAGCCGGGCCGCGTTGCCTTCGCGCGATTCGTGATCACCCCCTCCAAGTTCGGCTATGCCGGGGGGCGCCGATTCCAGTACTCCGCCCGCCTCCCGCGAGGCTGGGGCGAAGCCACACCAGCGTGTAGCACAAACGCTACAATGGTGCCCATGGACACGGTCGGCCTGCGGGAGCTGCGGCAGGATGCCTCTGCCCTCGTGCGCCGCGTGGAAGAAGGCGAGGAGATCGTGATCACGGTCTCCGGCAGGCCCACAGCCAGGCTCGTGCCTGCTCGGCCCGCCCGCTGGCACCGGTGGACCGAGATGGCCGAGTTATTCGATGGCCCGACCGATCCGGATTGGACAGCCGACCCAGAGCTGCTCGACGACGCAGTCAGCGATCCCTGGTCGGCTGTGTGACCGAGAGGTCGGAAACCGTCGAACGCGGCCTGCTCGACACGAGCGTGGTGATCGCTGAGAACGTCACTGCTCTACCGGGCGTCCTGGCAATCAGCGCAGTCACGCTGGCTGAGCTCCACTTCGGGGTCCTGGTCGCCACGTCAGCAGACGTACGGGCCGAGCGGCTACGGCGTCTCAGCATCCTGGAGCGTCGATTCGATCCCTTGCCGCTAGACGCTGCCGTTGCCGCCAGCTACGGCCGACTCGCTGCTGCCGTGGTCGCGTCCGGCCGCCAGCCCCGGCGGCGCGTCATGGAATTGCTGATTGCCGCCACAGCTCACGCCCACGACGCGGTGCTGTATACCCGAAACCCGGACGACTTCGTCGGCGTGAACAGGCTGATCGAGGTTCGAGAGGTATGACCAACAGCATGAACGGACACGTTGAGGCAGCCTGGTTGGTCCCGGCCAGGAGCTCGAGGCTGCTCTTTGGTCCAGGATGCACTTCTCTGCTTGTGGCCATCGCTTCCGGTCCGGCGTAGGTCCAGCGCCAGGACCGGTCAGGCCGCTTGCACCTGGCTACAGCGACTTTGCCCAGCCGGCGTACTCCTCGCAGGCTTCACCGAACGCTTCGGCAGTCCCTGGTGCGCCGAGCCACGGCATGAGAGTGTCGCGCGGGAAGAGAGAGATCTACAGCTCGCGAAGGTAGCAGAGCATTCGTTCGCCCTCGTCGTGGTTGGTGAATCCGTGCGTTTCGTAGAAGCGCCGCGTGTCATGGTCATCCTCGTCCACGTTGATCTGGATTTCGCCGGCACTGCGGCTCTGCGCTTCGCGCACCAGGTGTGACATCAATTCGGTCCCCAGGCCCTGGCCGCGTCGATCCGGTGCGATGTATAGCTCATCAAGAGCAATGATGGGGCCGTCGTAGTACGGCGACGGCCGACTCGTCGCTAGCGCGAAGCCAACGGGCTCTGGGGCCATCGAAAGCAACACGCAGAAGTCAGCGGTCCCTAGCAGGCGGCTGAAGCGGTCTTGAAGCACGTCCACCGGCGGTGCCCACGTATCGAACTCGTCGTTGAAGGCTGCAAGCAGGGCCGCCACGATCGGCCCGTCCCCGGAAGTGGCGATTCGAGTAGGCATGAACTGATTTTCCCAGGTCCCACCGACAAGGGTCCGCAGGTTGTGCAACACCGAGTTCCGAGCTCGGCCATCCCCGGAGATCGTCAGAGCAGCCCCGTCCTCCGCCCTTCCCTACATGATCTGGTGACGCTGAGCCGCAAGACTGGCCGGATTTCAGCGTCACGGGCTCGACACGTCGACGGAGTGTTCGGTGCGTAAGGCGGGTCCTGTGACTGCGGCCCTCACGGGTGTGAGCCGCTTAAAGAAGTCAGGAGCAGCCCGGCCTGGCCCGCCCGCTCGGCACCACGTGACGCACCGTCGGGACCTGGACTGGACTACGAGACGCCTTCATGGTTATACTTGTGGCACAAGTTATACGCCGCTAGACGCCACGCGCACACGAAAGACCCAGATGGATATCGAAAAGCTGCCACCCCGTCCAGGCAAGTTCGCAGCCACAGTAAGGGTTGGACCCAAGGGGCAGGTTGTGATCCCGAAAGGCGCCAGGGACCTGTTCGACATCAAGCCGGGCGACACGCTGTTATTGCTCGCGGACACCGGCCGAGGTATCGCCCTGATGCGCCAGGAGCTTCTGGATCAGATAGTGGACCAGGCCATGCCTGGCGGACCAACTCCGAACCACCCCGAAGAGGCGAAGAAATGACCATCGTCGTTGAGTGCCAGGACGTCCGGCGACACTTCGGTGATCTCGCCGCATTAGATGGGATCAGCCTCGAAGTCAGCCGGGGCGAGATCTTCGGGATCGTCGGCCCGAACGGAGCCGGAAAGACCACCTTGCTCAACTGCTTGGAGGGCCTCGACCACCCGACCTCAGGGAGAGTTAGGGTTCTTGGTCTTGACCCTATCGCTGACAACCGGAAGCTCGCTACACGTTTGGGCGTGCAACCGCAGAGTGCCGCGCTTCCGCCGCGGCTCACCGTTCGAGATGCTCTCAAGCTGTATGCCTCTCTCTACGAGCATCCTCGTCCTTGGCGCGAACTGCTCGAAACACTGGGCATTACCCACACCATAGATAATCGCGTTGAACGCCTCTCCGGCGGGGAGCGCCAGCGAGTCTTCATAGCGCTCGCCCTCATCCACCGACCGGAGCTGGCATTCATGGACGAACTGACCACATCCCTGGACCCGCAGTCTCGCCGTGATATGTGGGACACAGTAGAGCACGTGCGCGACGAGGGCGCGACAGTTGTGCTGACAACCCATTACATGGAAGAGGCCGAGCATCTGTGTGATCGCGTCGCCATCATCGATAGCGGAAAGATCATCGCCCTAGATACGGTGCCGGCGCTGATCTCGCGGCACGCTAGCGGTGCGACGGCGCGACTTGATCTGACATCCACTTTCCCGAGTGACCTGAGTCTTGATCGCCTGCCCGGAGTAACTGAGGTTGAGGCTCAGGGGAAGCACCTGCTGATTCGGGGTGGATCCGAAATGCTGCAATCTGTAGTCACGGAGCTAAATGTGAGGGGGCTTACGATAAGCAGCATGTCTATGACTACACCCGGCCTGGAGGACGTTTTTCTTGCGATTACTGGACGACCCGTCGGAGAAGAGGGAGTCGCAGCGTGACGCCCTACAAAGCCCTTGTCGCAGCCCTGTTCCACTCGCAACGACGCGATCCGGCCGGATTCTTCTTTTCGTTCGCTTTCGCGCCCGTACTAGTGCTAATTCTCGGCGCGACCTTCGGCAACGATCCGGTGCCCGAGTTCGGTGGACGCGGCTATCTCGATTCGACGCTGCCGGGGTTCGCATCGCTAGTGCTGACAATGTCTGGGGTGCTGCAGCTGCCCGTGACGCTGGTGACGTTGCGCGACACTGGTGCTCTGCGACGCTTGAGCCTGACGCCGCTGCGCCGCAAGACGTTTCTTGCAGCTACCCTGACCGTGCACTTCTTGGTGGGCATCGCAGGCATGCTGGCCGCCCTGGCTGTGGGGATTCTCATATTTGGCGTATCATTGCCCGCCAACGCCTTCGTTATTGTATCGCTGTGCGGGTTCGGGCTGCTTGTATTCTTGTCACTTGGCTACGCACTCGCTGGGGGCTATCCCTCGATAGGCGCAACCATGGGAATCGGCAACGTGTTGATGATCGTGCTCATGATTTCTTCCGGGGCATTCATGCCAATAGAGAGATTGTCTTCGGGCGTTCAGCGGGTCTTCAATTTCTCCCCGGTGCGGTGGTTCGTTGAACTCGTCCAGCACGCATGGGACGGCGGAGCGCTATTCGACACAATGACGCCGTTCCTGCTGCTCACCGGGCTGTTCGTGGTTTGCTCCCTCACCGGCCACGCGCTGTTCCGATGGAATGTGGCACGTTAGGGCACCAACTCATCTGAGCCCGGGGCCACCCCACTACTCGAAGGCAACGCATTCTCATTCGGCAGATACCGGGCACATCAACCCATGCCAAGACAGCGTTGCCCCCTAAGCCGATCACGAACGATGCTGATGTGGCAATGGCCTTATACGCGAGAGCCTTCGGCGCCGTCGTTGAGGCGCGGCGCGCCGTGCGGAACATAGTGGTGTTTGCTCAACTCGCGCTGCTCGGTGCAAGTATCGAAATCCAGGTCAAGGACTTCAACGATCACGCCACCCCACTCTCCGATGGCGGATCCGGCAGTTCAGCTCAACAGGGTGTCAAACAGCGGCCATCGCGCGGATGGCCGTGTACCGGGCTTTTGGGGGCACCACTCCCTCCAACATCTGCAATGCCTTGTTCGATGCTGCAAGTTCGAGTTCCAACACCAGGATCCGCCGCTACGCCGCAGCGAGCTGCCTTCGTGTTGGCCTAACGGCAGTACGCGTTCTTCGCGGCGATCGCCGCTGTGGGAGCGGCAGTTCGAGCGGAAATCGACCACCATAACCCCGGCGCCGGGCCGTTGGTCGTCGCCACAGCCTGTGCCCTCACGCTGCTAACACTGGTGATCCTCGCTTGGGCCGCCGACCCACCGGCACCTATCGGCCACCTGTTTATCAGCGTGGTTGGGCTTCTTATCCTGACTAGCCTCACACGGTTGCCCCGGCGACTGTTCTGCCCCCTGGCGTTTCCGTGCTTCTCGCATCAGCGATTCTAGGTCGGCGGCTTCGTCTTCTCGGTTCCGGAACTCGAAAGGCCTCGGGCGGAACCGCACGCTCACTGTCAGTGGGTGGAGGGCGGCAGTCTGTGGCATAGTGACAGCATGTTTCTGTGCTTCGTCGACGAGTCAAACGAGGGCGACTTCCACGGGTTCGCGGCCCTCGTTGCCGACGAACACTGCACCAAGCATCTGACCGTGACTCTGAACAGCATCATGGCGCAGGTAGCTGTCGACTGGGGACTCGAACGCACGACTGAGTTCCACGCCTATCCCATGTTCCATGGTAAGGAAGACTGGGCCATGGTACCTGTCCGAGCACGGGTCGGTCTATTCCACAAGGTGGTAGCTGCGATCGTGGATCAGCCGGTGGACATCATCCTGAGGTCAGTCAGCGAGAGTCGCCTGCGCGATCGTCAATCCAAGGAAGCCTACCCGGTCAATTTCCCTCCTGAGCAGGTCTGCTTTCAGCACATCCTCCAGCGCGTAAATCAGACCGCCGCTGGCCGAAAAACGCACGCTCTTATCATCGCCGACGAGCGCGGAGATCGGGAGAGACACCGGGATCGATTCGCGACATATCAGACGGAGGGCACGCCCGGGGTGTACATGCACACCACCTTGGACACCTTGTTGGACACGGTTCATTTCGCACCGAGCCATCACTCTCGGATGCTCCAAGCGGCCGACGTCTTGGCATTCATCTATCGGCGGTTCCACACCGTCCTGGAGTCTGACCCTCGAGCCGCCGAGAACATGCGGAAGCTCTGGGCAAAGATCATCGAGAGCCGACGGTGCTTCGACCGCGGATCTTGGCCATAACGCACGACAGCCCCCGATGTCGAGGGCTGAAGGCAGTGCGGGCGGCGGGTTCCGCGGCCTGCGCTTATAGCTTAGCAGGCGACTATGACGGGGACTGACGAACTCGACACTCGGTTCGAGCCAGCCTCGGCGAAGGCGGCGGTTGGCCAAGTTCAGCGCAGGCGAGAGAACAGCCGTCTGGCGAGTCCTAGGCGCGGCGGGGGCTAACACCCATGGCCCGGCGTCTCGCAAGCATGGGATGTGGCGGTCACCTTCGATGATCGACGCGACGGTGTCCTCAAGTTGGTCATCAATGGCGTTCTTGTAGCCGTGGAACGGATCCAGGGTGGCGATTCCCACTCCGGCCCGGAACGATTGGTTGCGGGCTTGTAACCAGGCGCGGTGGGCCTGACCGGATCGTCCCGGGACCAGGTCCAGCAGCCGGGCCCGGACCCGGCCAGTGGTGTCACGGGTCAGATCGACCATGCCGGTCAGTTCTTTGGGTCCACGCCACCTGTTCGGGGGGGGTTTAGTCGACACGTGATGCCAGACATGCTCGTCCACCCCGAGAGTGTGCACGTTCTCGAACCGCGGAGCTGCCCGATAGCCCACCGGCAAGCCCGCGTCGTCAACAGCGCTCTAGGCCGAGTCAACCGGAGGTCTTCTTCGGTGAACGACGTGACGCCACACTCAGACTCGGCGCACCGCCATGTGCGTTTGCGCCACACCAGATGCACTGGCCGGCCCAGGCACGGGGCGTCAACCAGGCGCACGTCCCGACGGCCGTGGCTGGAGGCGATCACCTCACACGAGCGGCACCCCTGCAGCGTCGGGGGGTCACGGCCCGCCCCTGCCGTCAAACTCGCTCACCGACACGACATGAAAACCATCAAGCCCGACCAGCACGTCACACCGCGAGCAGTAGCACGAAACAGCAGAGCACGAGCGAACACACCTCGTAGGCTCGGACATCGTCGAGGCCTTCCCATCGGACAGCTTGGCCGCTTCCGATCCTTGGGAGGCCTCGACCCAGACCACCACTACCAGTCGCGTCGAGTCGCTCACACCTACCGCAAGTACGAAGTGAATCACCCTGGGTTGCTTGGAGGTTCCCGGCCTTGGAAACGAGGATGGAGCCATGGGGGCCAAGAGCACGTCTGGGAAGCCGACGACACGTCGGTACACCCCCGAGGAGAAGGCCAGGGCGGTTCGTCTGGTGCGGTAGCTGCGCAAGGAGTTCGGCACGTCGCATGGCACGGTCCAGCGAGTGGCTGACCAGATCGGGTGCGGCGTGGAGTCGCTGCGGACCTGGGTCACGTAGGCCGACATCGATGAGGGATTGCAGGACGGGTTCACGACCGAGCAGCAGCAGCGGATCACGGAGCTGGAGCAGCAGAACCGGGAACTACGGCGCGCGAACGATCTGCTCAAGCGTGCCTCGGCTTTCTTCGCGGCGGAACTCGACCGCCCCGTGAGGTGATCGGCGACGTCATCGACGACAACCGTGCTGAGTTCGGAGTCGAGTTCATCTGCAAGCAACTGCAGGTGGCTTGCGTCCAGCTACTACGCGGCCAGGAAGCGGCAGACCGCGCCGTCGACCCGGGCCGTCCGTGACGCGGTGATGATGCAGATCCTGATGACCCTGTGGATCGCGAACCGCACGGTTTACGGGGCCCACACGCTGTGGAAGGCCGCCCAGCGCGCTGGCCACGACATCGGCCGCGACCAGATCGCCCGGCTGATGCGCCGCCTCGGGATCGAGCGCGTGTCCCGGCAACGCACGAAGGTGTTCACCACCCGAGCGAATCCCGACGCCGCCAGGGCACCCGGGTCTGGTCAACCGAGACTTCACCGCCGATCGGCCCGACGCCCTCTGGGTGACCGACCTGACCTACGTGCCAACCCGCTCGGGGATGGCGTACGTGTGCTTCATCATCGACGCGTTCAGCCGACGCATCGTCGGGTGGCGTGTCGCAGCGAACATGAAGACCCAGATGCTCCTGGACGCTTTGGAGATGGCCCGCCGTGCCCGCGGCGCACATCGATTCACCGGGCTGGTCACCCACTCCGACGCCGGGTCCCAACTCATCGCCGTCCGGTTCACCGAACGGTTGCACCAGATCGGCGCCCGTCCCTGCATCGGGACCGTGGCCGATAGCTACGACAATGCCCTAGCCGAGACAACCAACGGGCTCTACAAGACCGAGTGCGTCTACGGGCCCGACGCCACCGGCTGGGACGACGTCGACGAACTCGAGCACGCGACCCTGTCCTGGGTGCACTGGTTCAACGAGCAGCGATTGCACAGCCACTGCAACGACGTGCCGCCCGCCGAGCACGAGGCAGCGTTCCATGCTGCACAACAGACCCACCCCACCGGGGTAGGAATCCAATAGATCGAGCCTCCAACAGACCCAGGGTGGTTCAAAGAGCCGACAAACGCTCCGGTGGCTCGTCGGTCGGTCATGCGTTTCCTCTGGAAGAAAGGAACATGGGCCGGTCGGTCGGCTCCAGCAGCACCACGCAGCGTGGAGTGTTTTGCAGGATCGGTCCGATCAGGCTGGGCTACGAAGGATCCCTGGGTGGGCGCCTCGATGCGGCTCAGCGGTATTCGGCCCGCCGATCAAGTGCCGTGGCTCGATCGAGGAGGAAGGCGCGCTCGGCGTTGTTTGACGTGTGGTTGGCTGCTTGCCGGAACTGGTCGGCGGCTTCGGGGAAGTGCCCGGTCTGGGCGAGGAGGTCGGCTTTGACCGCGAGTGCGTAGTGGGTGTCCAGTGGTATTGGTGCGAGGGCGTGTAGGGCAGCTTCGGGCCCGTG
>PDWI01000168.1_pt1 | contig 96764 bp, 99 predicted proteins | sample 1430891 | NCBI WGS metagenome assembly PDWI01 (sample SAMN01162508, study PRJNA174530) | Oral metagenome, whole genome shotgun sequencing project. | biome: Marine environment; feature: Marine mammal; material: Swab sample of the gingival sulcus; isolation source: swab sample of gingival sulcus... | reverse complement strand
ATGTTCTTATAAAAAGTAGAGTTGTATCATTTATTTGATGTCCGTGGTTTTCATAGTCTTGTGGAGAGTTAACTCCTTGACCACAATTAAATAATGGACTCCAAGTTTTATTCTCTTTGTTCCAATCTCCGTAATACAAGTTCCAATCACCATGATCATATTTCATAAGATAGATTCGTTTTCCGTCAAATGAAATAATTGGGTTCATATAAGAGGGGTAAGGTAATCCGGTATTTTTAACTAGGTATTGCTGCTATTTCTTTGGGTGTACTCCAAACTTCAGGAGAAATAATATAATTATTTGTTTGTGATTTAATTGCAATATTAAGTAAGATAATTAATAAAAAGATTGTTCTCTTTAAGTTCATAATCAATCCATAAGATTTTTGTAAATTCTTAACTTTCATTCTAAACCATAATCTTAAACAAACCTACCTAAATAAATTTTATGTTTATAGTTTTTAATAGTTATATATCAATTAGTTAGAGAATAACAAATAATATACTGATTTATTTTAATTGTCGAAAATATTTGAGAAGGTACAAAAAGACTGACAACTTTAGGCAAGGAAAAAAAGGAAAAGTAAAACAGGACAATTTTTTTTATTACAATAAACATAGCTCCTATTGGGTTTTGAGATGCTAAAATAAATTCAGCGTAACAATTTTAAAGTAATGCTTACTTAGCTTACTCTAACTTGATTTTTTTTTCGTGTATTAATAAGATTTTTCTTTTGCAGGATAAATCTTTTATTGTAGATACAACACATTCAATTATTCTTTTTATACCAGAAAAACCAATTATGTTTTTTGGAGACAAACGTACCGCTGAATGTTTCTCCATCCCATTTATCAATTATTATTTTACAAAATGTTGTCATTTCATCTTTTATAAGTGGATACATCCATTCATCCTTAATATAAGCTGCATATAAAAATTCTGGTAATTTGTTCTTTCCATTATCTTTGAAATACATTAATTCTTTAACGGAACACTCATCATGACATGTATATTGCCTTAAAAACTTTATCGTATCACCAACCGTTTGAGCAGACCAATACACAAATTCTGTGCCCCAAGATTCTAATCTTTTAGTATCTTCTTTCGTTATATTCTCGTGCGTATTCCATTTAGTTAATGGTTTATATCCAAGTCCTAGTATTTCTTGAGGAAGTAATATTCCATTACTAACTAGAACAGTATCATATGTTTCTTTTGTGGCACAGTAAAAAACATAATGTCCACGAAGGTCTCTTTTATCTGGAACAAGCAATGAGACAGTACTATCGTTAATAATTGAATACGCAGCTGCATTTTCAAATAAAGTAACATTATAAATCTTTTCTAACTTTACATTCTTAAAATGTGCTATTACTTTTTGTCCTATTTCTACTTCTTTTTCACTTATAATAATTTTTCCTACAGCAACTTCTTTTTCAACATACTTAATATTCTCTACTATCTTTTCATTGCATGCAAATAAAAGAAAAGCAAGAACAAGAAATAATGATTTTACAACTATTCTCATTGATTATCTCCTTGCAAATTTTTGACAATATATATTTATCGATAAATGATTTTTGAAATCATTCTTTTATAATATTATAATTTCTCTGGAAAGTTTCAACCTTAACTTGTTTAACCGAACTCGCAAAAAACAACCGAAAAAAAAGGGAAATTATTATAAGCACAACAGTCAGGATAATCTCATTTCTCGGCTTTATATTTGATTAATTGATTAGTGATTTTTGGTGTAATTTTAACTATTCATACTCAACTTATTTCCCTAACCCGAAATAATTATTTTTATCATATAGTATTTTATTATTTATTATAACCCTAACACGATACAAGAAGATTTAATATCTATATCTAAACTCTTTTTATTTTTTCGTAATTATTTTTAACAAATCTTTTTCAAGAGTTTGGGTTGGAGTTTCTACTATTCGCCCAATTTCTTTACCATTTTCATAAATAATAAATGTGGGAACAAGCTCTATATCTAAATCTTCCACTTCGTTACCAATTCCTTTCTTATTTCTATCAACATTCATAAAGAACATTTTATCTTTAGGGAAATTTACAAAATCAAGAATTTTAACAAACCTCGGAACTTCCCTTCTACTATCGCCGCACCAAGTACCTAAAACAATTTTAAAGAGTTTATTATTAAAGCTATCTTTATTTGCATATAATAAATCTACATCTACATCATAATTTGTATATTCAAAATTAAACCACTCTGCAAAACTTGAATCTTTATAAACTGTTCTAGGTGAAACTCCTATCAACATTTTATTATTTGTGTCATCAGATTTAACAATTTTATAATCCTGTGCAACAAGAATTGAAGCAGTTATAAATAATAATAAAATAAATCTCATTTATTTTCTCCATTGTTTAATGATCTTAAATCCATTCCCCAATACAATTTCTTACGCAAAATTTCAAAATATTCTTTGTCTTTATTATGTACTAGTTTTAGATCGTGTTTACTTTTGGTAATTTTAATTTCTGCTGGTGATTTCAAAAAACTTACTCTTTGTCCATCACAAATAACTTGAACATCTTCGAATAATGATTTAGCTTTAATTACTACTGTTTGATTGCATGAAACTACTAATGGTCTCATAGAAAGTGTATGTGCCGAAATAGGACTAAGCGTAATAGCTTCGGTAAGAGGAGATACAATTGGTCCACCAGTTGAAAGTGAATAACCGGTTGAACCGGTTGGTGTTGCTATAATAATTCCATTAGCTGAAAATGTAGAAACATATCTTCCATCAATTTCTATAGTAATTTCAATCATTTTAGGATATTTTCCACGTTCAATTACTATATCATTAATCGCATAAAGCTTTTTACACTTTTCTGATATACACGAACCTTCTAAAGCATTTCTTTTAGCAATTACAAGTTTACCGGATTTAAGATAATTAATCAGTTCATCAAGTTTACCGGTTTCAAATTCAGCTAAAAAACCTAGCTTCCCAAAATTAACACCAAGTAAAGGTGTGTTGTATTTGCGGGAATTATATGCACTTTGTAATAATGTTCCATCACCACCAATTGATATAACAATATCACAATGTTTAGCTAATTCTGTTTCTTTTACTAATTTATATTCGTTCCAATAAACAGAATTAAAACAACTAATTTTTTTTACATTACTACTTAAAACAAAATCAAGTTTAGCTTCTTGCAACTTAGAAAGTAAATTTTGCAAAAATTTAAAAATATCTTCTTTTAAGTAATTTGGACTAATTCCTAATTTCATGATTTTATAGTATTTAAACTTCTAAATTGTAGTTCATATAATTTTCTATAAATTCCATTTTCATCTTCAAGTAGTTCTTCGTGCTTACCTTGTTGAACTATTTTCCCTTTTTCTAATACCAAAATTTTATCGGCATTTCTAATTGTACTTAATCTGTGGGCAATAACAAATGTTGTTCTTTCTTCCATCAATCTTTCTATTGCTTGTTGAACAAGCATTTCCGATTCATTATCAAGAGCAGAAGTCGCTTCATCAAAAATCATTATTGGTGGATTTTTTAATAAAGCTCTGGAAATAGATAACCGTTGTCTTTGTCCACCGGATAATTTAGTTCCTTGTTCTCCAATTACAGTATCGTAACCATTAGGAAGTTCCATTATAAATTTATGGGCATTTGCAATTTTAGCTACTTCAATAATTTTTTCGAGAGGATAATCTTTTAATCCGTATGCAATATTATGTTTAATAGTTTCGTTAAATAGAAATGTTTCTTGAGTAACAATTCCCATTAATTTTCGTAAATCTTTTAAATTAACATTTTTAATGTTGTTTCCATCAATTTCTATTGAGCCAGAAACAGGATCATAGAACCTTGGAATTAAATCGACAAATGTAGTTTTACCTGCACCGCTGCTTCCTACCAAGGCAATAACTTCACCTTTTTTTGCTGTAATAGATAAATTAGAGAGAACAATTTCTTCAGAGCCATCATAATTAAACGAAACGTTTTTGAATTCTATTTTTTCTTTAAACGAATCTAGTTTTATGGGAGTCTCAATATTTTTAATTCCAGGTTCTGTATCAAGAACTTCAAATACTCTTTCAGCAGCAGCAATAGATGTTTGAATTTTGTTATTAACATTAGCCATTTTTTTCATTGGTGGAATCATCTGAAATACTGCAAACAAAAATCCTAAAAATTCACTTGCCTTAATAGATTTATCTTCTAGAACTAACATTCCTCCATAATAAATAATAATAACACCAACAATTACTGCAATAAATTCTGTTACCGGAGATGAAATATTTTGCAATCGAACTCTTTTTAGAACTGTTCGGAAAAACTTATAAGTCTCATTTTTGAATTTCTCATTCTCATAATTTTCCATACCAAATGCTTTAACAATCTTTACACCGGAAATTGTTTCTTGCAATACCGCAGTAATATTACCCATTCTTTTCTGAAGTAAAATACTCTGCTGACGAACAACATTACCAATCCATCCAATAATAAGTATTGAAAATGGAAGAATAATTAAAGCAAATAGAAATAATTTCCAACTAATAGAAATTGCAATTACAGTAAACACAAGTATTGTTACCGGTTCTCTAAACAAACTAAGAAAAACTGCTGTAACACTTGTTTGAACAACGTTTACATCATTTGTAATCCTGGAAATTAAATCGCCCGTTCGTTCATTTTTAAAGAAACTCATTGGTAATTTATGAAGATGCATATAAGCTTCATCTCTAATACTTTTTATTATTCCTTGTTGAACATAGGCTAAAAAATAAGCTTGCAGATAAGCAAAAACACTTTTCCCAAGAAATGTAAGAAGAATTAAAAGGCATATTCTGATTAGTATTTCCGAAGTATCGCCGGTAAAAATAAAGCCATAGAAGGATTTTGAAAGTTCATCTCCAATTTCAGTAAGCCGCCCAACTATTGAATCTGAATATTCTTTATTTGTTTTTTTAATAACTACTTCTTTTTTTACATCTGTATCTGATTGTTGAAAAAGAGTATCCAAAAGTGGAATAGAAAGATAAACTGATGTTCCATGCAAAAATGAAAACATAAACGTGCAAAAAATTGCTAGAAACAAATGTTTCCAAAATGGTCGAATATATTCTAAAATTCTTCTATAAGTTTTCAATTTAGTAAATAATTATTGTTCAAAAGTAATTTGTAAAGATACTTATTCCAGACTTAAAAAGATATTTGTTGACTATTCAAATATTTTGCTATTTCTTCCGCAGCTCTTTCCGAAGCTTTCCCGTCTAGCTTATCAAAAAATATTTGATTGTACTTCTTTCTATTTTCAGAATGTATTTCTTTATTCTTTAATGCAAATTGTATTTGATCATCAAGTTCATAAAAAGACGTAACTCTAAAAGAAATTTCATCAAGCATATTCACAATTTTTTCTTTAAGTCGCCCAACACTTTTAATTTTAAAAGTTATAATAGGTTTATTTAATGAACAAAATTCTGCAATAATTGAACTTGTATCAGCAACTAATACATCAGCAATTAATAAATATGGATTAATATCTTTTTCTGAAATAAAATTAATTTTGGGATTTTGCTTTATTACATTAATATATTTTTTCGAAATTTGAGAATGAAGAGTAACAAGAATATTATATTTTTCTGAAATTGAATCTAATTTATTATACCATCTATCAATAGCTGATAATCTGGATTTATCCCAAGTAGCAGAAAAAAGGATTGTTGGTTTATCTTTATCAAGTTTTAAATCATATCTAATTTTATTTAGTTCTTCATCGTAAATCGAGTTATTATGAAGAGCATCTATTTTCGGGAAACCAACAGAAGCACCACATTTTATTCCAAACTCATTTGCCTCTTTCAATTCTGTTTTAGAAGTAAATAAAAATAGATCGAATCTATTATATTTTTTTGCATCTATAAAACCTTTAAAATTATAAGCTCCATGGCGCAACCCAATTTTTTTCACTTTCTTAGATGGGAATTTATGAAAAGCATGTCTTGCCATAATTGCAACTTTAGGAAAAGCAGGAAGCATAATTGAAGAAATTCCTTTTTCAAATAATTGATTCTGAACAGTTCTGTTTCGAGCAACAATTGTAATATCAGGTAAATGTTTTAGAATTGGAGCAAACAACACATAATCAATAAAATCACTACAATAGAAGATTACCGGGAATGAATAGTTTTGGATATTTGCTAATCTCCATGCAATAGAATAAGGAATTTTGTACAATAATTCAGAAAAAACCATTAGATTATTTAATATTATTTTCTATATAGTTTGTTAAGCCGTAAACCATTTCTTCTTCCATAATATTTTGATTTTCAACAAACTTCCATTCATTCTTTTGATTAACAAAGTAACCTTTAGATTTAACAAATACATTAATTCCAAAATGTAAGGCTTGAAATTCTAAAAGATAATAATTTCCATTGGAGTGCACTATATCAATTGAAAGAAAAGGTGTATCAAATTTGGAGTAAACTTCTTTAGCATAATTGAGAAGTTCATTTTCAACTTCAAAATTAAATCTGAATTTTTTCGCTCCACTTGCTCTAAAATCATTTTTTCTGGTCTCTCGTTTCGTAACGAAATATTTATCATAGATAACCAGCACTCTATAATCAAAACTTAAGTTTGGAATAAATTCTTGCAAAACAAAGTTTTCTTCTTTAATTATATAATCTCTGTACTGTTCGTAGTCTTCTTTATTGCTATAGTTAGGATATTCCTTAAATTTTTTATTACCTCTAAAATATTTTCTTCTAAATAAATCTACATATCTAATAAATCTAGTTTTTTCTAGATTTTGAACTTTATTAAATAAATCCTTTTCATCTTTCGCAAGAAAAACACCTTTACCATTGGAACCGTCAACAGATTTTAAAACAACGGGATATTTAATATCATATAGTGGAATTTCTTTATAGCTGCTTAAATAGTAAGCATTAAGTGATTTGAGGTTGAGTTTTCTTTTATAGAGTTCTTGATAACCTTTATTCTCATGACATTTAAGTAATTCGTACGAAGGAACTAAAATATTATTACTTGTACTGTAGTAATGAATTAAATCGCTAATATAGTTTCTTCTATTTGGTTTTTGATTAAATGTATAAAATATTATACTATTACCCACTTTGTCCGGATCATTTATTAATTCGTGATACGCATATTTTTCAACATCGTAACCTGCTTTATTTAACTTCTTCACCATTTCAGAAACATTAATACTAACCCATGGTCTTCTGGTTTGTCCAAAGAAATCATTATTTCCGGTTATTATTACTATTTTTTTTTTCTTCATATTTTTATTATGTCATTTAAGATTTATCAAAACAATTTTTACATACAGCATTATGCTAAAGAAATTAAATTAAATAAACTATTTTTAATTATTGAAAGTAGTAAATAAATTAAGACATGAAAAAATACTTATTTTTTATATCACAACCATACTCCTTTTCTATTTTAAGACCTTTACAAGAAGAGATTTTAAGACGTGGTGATAAAGTTGCTTGGTACTTTGATGGTCCGGGTGAACAATATTTAAAAGATTCCGAAATAAAAATTAATTCTATTGAAGAAGTAATTAAGTATAATCCTAGAGCTGTATTTGTACCGGGTAATAGAGTTTTTGATTTTTTCCCAGGAGTAAAAGTCCAAGTTTTTCACGGTTTTAGTATCAATAAACGAAGTAAAGAAAAAGGACATTTTAGAATTAGAGGGTTCTTTGATTTATACTGTACTCAAGGACCAGACACAACAATCCCTTTCAAACAGTTAGAAAAAAAACATAAATATTTTAAGGTTGTCGAAACCGGTTGGTCAAAACTTGATCCATATTTTAGAGGAAGATACAAAAAAGAGAAAGGAAATAAACCAACAATTATTTATACTTCCACATTTACTAAAACCTTAACTTCTGCACCTCACTTATTGGAAGAAATAAAAAAACTTTCTAATAAAGATGATTGGAATTGGATTGTTACTTTTCACCCTAGAATGGCAAGAGAAATTATCGAAAAGTACAAATCAATTCAAAACAAAAATTTACAGTTTATTGAAACTGATAATATTTTACCACTTATGGTAAATGCAGATATAATGATTTCAGATACATCATCTGTTGTATCTGAATTTTTGGTTCAAAATAAACCGGTAATTACTTTTAAGAATAATAAACCGGGTTCACACTTAATTAACATAGAAGAGCCAGATAAATTATTGGAAAAAATAAAATATGCTCTTTCATATCCAACAGAACTAATGGAAGATATAGAAAATTATAGCAATTTAATTCATCCTAATCGTGATGGCAATGCAAGCAAAAGAGTTATTGATGCAACTGAGAACTTCATTGAAAATGATTTTCCTAATATGCCTTCAAAACCATTAAATCTTTTTAGAAAGTTCAAAATGCGGAAGAGAGTCGGATATTATAAGTTTTAACTTACCTATAAAGTAGCCTGAAGCATTTACTAATTAGTTTTATTGCTCCTCTGACTTTCTAATATACTTTTTGCTTTTTCAAAAGCTTCTTCCGGAGTAATTCCAAAAGTTTTATCAACTCTTGAATTTACATTTGGATTATGTAAGTAATGATGAGGTCCGAGATTTGATGGATTCCATTTTTTCGGTTCAGTACTACCAAATATAGCTAAAGAAGGTGTTCCGACTGATGCACACAAATGGTTAATACCTCCATCATTACAAATAAGAATTTTAGATTTTGCTAACATTGCAGCAGCTTGATTGAAATTGGTTGGTGGCGCTACAATAGGAGTTTGCTGCATTTTCTTTTTAATAATATTTACATCATTCTCTTCACCAGGTCCCCAAAGTAAAACAACTTTGTATCCGGCATCTATAAGTAAATCTGCTAATTTGGAATAATTATCTAAACTCCATTGTTTCCTTGGTACCGGACTTCCTGGAGAAAGAATAATAATGCTTTCATCTTCAAGTTTTTTATTTTTAATCCAACTATCAATATAAGCAATTGATTTTTCTTCAATATGGTAGAAAAGTTTATACTTTTCTTCTTTTATTCCAAGAGGTTTAAGAAGATCAAATTTCATTGATGCACTATATCTTAGGGCTACAACTGTTGATTTTACATTGTAAACAAAATTCCAACGTCTGCGCTTAAGCCCCAGCCTGTACTTTGCACCGCTAAAAAAAACAATTTGTGCAGAACCCGATCCACGTATTTGATCAATTATCAAATCATATTTTTGTTTTCTGATTTTTGCAATCAACTTTATTCTATCAAAAAAATATTGCAGCCCCTTTCTCTTTTCAAATATAATAATATCATCAAGAAAGGGATTGTGATTAAGCACAAGGTGAAATGGTTTTCTTACAAGATATTCAATTTGAGCATTGGGAAATTTATTTCTTATAGATGGGAAAAGAGCAGTATTAATTAAAACATCACCCCAAGGTTCGTATTGAATAATTAGTATTTTATTTATTGAGGAAAAATCAATTTTCACAAAAATCTCTAAGACTTTTTATAATCTACATATTCTTTTTCTTCAACTAACTCAGAACCAAATTTAAGATTAATTTCTTTCTTGATTGCTGCTCTATCATCATTTTCAAAATATACACTTCTAGCAAGCTTAATAAATTCTTCGTCAAACTCTTGTTTAGCTTCTTTAATACGAATATCGTCCTCTATTTGCCAAAGCTTTTGATTTACAGCTTCTAATCTTTTAAACTCATCTGAATTTGATGTTATTCCTGTTTCTTCCATAGGAATAGTTAGCAAGTCATATTCTTTTTTAATATTTGCTAATTTTACTTGGTCTTTTACCATCTTCAATTTTATTGAAAGAATAGTAACTTTATCGACTAATTCGCCAATTGAAATATCTATTTTCATTATTTCCTCTTATGTAATCCTTTGTATTCTTTTATTAAACCCAAAGTTTCTTTGTATGATTTGTTAATACTCTTTGTAGAAAAGAATTTTTCTATAAACCTTAAAAATAACCCAATTCTTAAAAAGATTCTTCTATATAATGAATCATAATTTTTTAGTGCAAAAAATACTCTATTCCTAAATTTTATTTTTCTTATTGTATTACTTTTGAAATTATCTTTTATTGATGAATTTTCCGGTGGATGATAAACAATAGCTTCCGGTTCATAAATTGTCTTCCATCCCATTTTAATAGCATTGCAGCCAAGATCAGTATCTTCCCAATAAAACGGATGAAAGGTTATATAATCCATTCCATTTAATTTTTGAAACATGGATTTTCTAACTGCACAATGTCCACCAACAGGATAGAAAGATGGAATTTTCCCTTCTGAATCTTTTTTAGGAAAATCTCTTTCGGCATGAAGAATAAAGGGCAAACCGGTTTTCCAAGTTAATTGTTTTGCTCCTTCTCTAATTTTTCCATTTTCAAATTCTGATTTAAATGTTACGGCAAAGATATTAGAAGAATTGAAATGTAAAACACTTTTTTCAATAGCTTCAACAGTAAGTTTTATATCACTATTTAGTAAAAACACAATTTCATTAGAAGCAGCATATACACCATCGTTTATCGAAATTGAAAAGCCCTTATTGACTTCGTGATGAATAATTTTCACATCGGAATATTTTTTCAAGACAGAAAAAATAAAAGATTCATTTTTTGTATCATCAACTAAAATAATTTCATTTCCAGAATTATTTTTTTTAATAAGCTTATAATTGTAATCAAAAAACTCATTAAAGTTTTTCTCATCATTATAAAGCGGAATAACAAAGGAAGTTATAGACATTATTTTTTGCTCATAATTTTTTCGGCAAGTGCAATATACTTTTCTGCTACAATTTTAAGGTTATGATTCTCTGTAGCCCATTCTCGTTCCCATTCAGATTGATCGGCAATAGCTTTTTTTACTTCTTTTCTCACAGAAAAAAAGCTAATTGGCTTTTTTAATGCCCTGCCAGAATAATTACATTTTAACGATTCACTAACATTTGATTGATCCAAAAGTCCATCCATCCCTAAATTTGCATATTTTCTAATATCGGCAACAATTATTTTTTTTCCACAAGCCATTGCCTCAATAACGGATCTTCCAAGTCCAACAACTATATCAGCAGATTTAAGATCAGAAACAATATCAAATTTTGCACGCTTCCTTCCTAATCTTTGATATTTCATTCCAAGACTCAGTGCAACTAATCTTAGTGTTCGTGAAAATTTATTATAATAATTACTGGTATAAAGGAGTTTTCTTCTTTTTAAACCTTTTTTAGAAGGCTGATATAAATCTAAATCGATCCCGTTTGGAATTACATCCATGTTAAATTTCTCATAATGTTCTGCAATCTCATTTGAGACAGCAACATATTTATCTAAACCTTTTGGAGGAACTTCAAGTCCAATAAACTTACCATGAACAGTATAAATTTTACAATTCGATTTTAATGAATTAAGAACTGTAATATTATGGTTGAACAAAATAATATCAAATTCGCCATTAGGTTCTTTCAATATTTTTGCGTGCTCAGCAATTCGATTGGCAACTTTCCCATTAGCGGGAGAATAAACATAAACATCATGATTTTTCGCAAGCTCCTTGCTTAAAAAGTAAGTATAAACTTCTGTTCCTCTCAAACTTTTTAGGGCATGATTTGTAAGTAATATTTTATACCTATTTACTTTTTCCATTGGGCAAGAAATTTTGAAACTTTACTAAAAACCATTTTTTCATTTTCCAACTCAGAAATAAATATTGGAAACGATTTATCTTTATTTAACGGATACCATCTTTTAAAATTATCATCATCTTTTTTATACAATACAACAGATGGAATTTGCCAACTTTCTGCTATATGGAATGGTCCGCTGTCATTTCCTAAAAAATATTTAGCTTTTTTAATTAACTCTGACTTTATCTTAATATTATCTTCAAAATAATAAATAACGTTTTCATCTTTACCAAGAATATTTTTGACCTCTTCTAACTCAGGAGGAATTCCTATTACAACAATTGGAAGGTTATATTTTTTAATTAAAAGCTTAATAAGATTTGAATAATAAGAAACTGACCAATTCCCTTTTTTCATTGTTTTTCCGGCAGGATGAAGAACAATATATTTTCTTTCTTCTAAATCTTTTTCTCGTAAAAAATCTTTAAATAATTTTTCGCTTTTTTCTGATGAATAAAGCTTTGGAATAAGGGCTGTTAAAGGTTGATTGAAAATAGAAAGTAAGTAATTTCCATTCTCTAAATGATGTTTAATTTCATTCGTCTTTATAACCTTATAATTTATAAATTGAAATGATCCTTTTAATGGAAACCCTATTCTGTATTTTATTCCAGATAAAAAAGCTACCAATTCATTAGTAATACCGGACTTTAAATGAAATGAGAATAAGTAATTATTTTTCCTAAATATTTTTATTAACTCCACTTTCCTTGAAAGAGAATCCTTATTCTTGTTGAATGTAAAAATCTTATCTATGTATGGATTATCTTCCATTAACACACTACCAATGCTATCAAATACAGCGTGTACAGTTGTATTTGGGAACAATCTCTTCAGCTCTCTAAAAAAAGGTTCGCTTACAGCTGTATTTCCAATATCACCATTCCTAAAAACTAAAATGTTAAAAGGTTCTTTAGATTTTATTTCATCAAAACTAATTTTCATATTAAACTATTCTAAATTATCTCTAAGAGAAAAATCAATTTATTCTTAAAATATTTGATAACCAATTTACCAAGTTCATAAATAATGGCCAGAGTGGACTATAAATAAAAACAAACAACATTATTGTTCCATATATTCCAAGTCGTTGTAATTTCGCAGTATATTCATTTGGAAATAAATCATATAATATATGAGAACCATCTAAAGGAGGAATGGGTAACAAATTAAAACAAAATAAAAATATATTAAATATGATTGTAAGCCTAAAAACATTAAAGAAAGTATTGTTAACTTCAATACCTCCAAGTGAGATTAGTTGATAAATCAAATACACAAGAATGGCAAGTAGGAGATTTGATAAAGGTCCGGCAAACGAAACTATTGCATCATCTTTTAATGGATTTTGAAATTTATTTTTATTTACCGGAACAGGTTTTGCCCAACCAATTAACATAAATCCGGAAGTAAAAGCTAAAACAGGCATAACAATACTACCTATAAGATCAATATGTTTTATTGGATTAAGTGTAAGTCTTCCCAACCTATGTGCAGTATCATCTCCAAATTTGTAAGCCAACAAAGCATGGGCATATTCATGAATGCTTAGAGAAATTAAAAATATTGGTAAAAAATAAAACAGTAAAATAAGCTTTTCGCTAATTTGAATATCTGGCAAAACTAACCCCGTGGATGAAAGTCTTTATGTATTTGTTTAACATATTCTCTATCAATATGAGTATAAATTTGAGTAGTTGAAATATCAGAGTGCCCAAGCATTTCTTGAACTGCTCTTAAGTCAGCTCCACCTTCCAATAAGTGTGTTGCAAAAGAATGACGGAATGTATGTGGATGTACTTCTTTTTCAATTTGGGCTTGCTCTGTATATTTTTGAACTATTTTCCATATTCCCATTCTGGATAATTTAGAACCTCTGGAATTTAGAAAAATTATATTTTCACTCTTCATTCTTTTTTGTAATAATGGACGTACCTCTTTTGAATATCTTGTTACCCATTCAATTGCACTTGAACCAACCGGAACTATTCTTTGCTTAGAACCTTTACCCAAAACTCTAATTACTTGATCATCAAAAAATAAATCTGATATTTTAAGATTAATTACCTCGGAAACTCTTAATCCGGAAGAATACATTATTTCTAAAATAGCTTTATCTCTTAGCCCAAGTTTTATATTTTTTCTTTCATCAGTTTTAGGTTGTGCTAAAATTCTTTCCATTTCATCAAAAGATAATACAGAAGGTAAATTTACACTTGCCTTTGCTGAGGTAAGATTAGATGCTGGATTTTTTCTTATATATTTATTCCGCTTTAAAAAAGTAAAAAATCCTTTTATTGATGAAGAATACCTACTGGTTGATGATGAAATAATTCCTTCTGCTCTTTGTTCTTCAAAAAATTTTGTTAGATCTGTATAGGTTACTTTATCAAGATCGGAAATATTTTTATTTTCAAAAAATTGAAATAATTTTGTCAAATCAGTTCGGTACGCATTAATCGTATTATCCGAAAGATTTTTTTCAACCTTTAAAAGGCTCAAATATTCTTTTAGAAAATCTAACATTATTCAGCAGTATTTTCCTGACTCTCATTTTCGAGTTCATCTTGCTTTGGATAGCGAATTCTTTTATGATGGAGTGCTACTAAGACTGTGCAGAATGATTTTTTTATTTTTGTTAAATCAGCAAAAGTTAATGGTGATTCTTCAAGTTGTCCATCTTTCAATCTCATACTGATTATGTTAGAAACTACATTTTCAATTTTTTCCGGAGTAGGTTCTGCCATTGCTCGTACTGCTGATTCACAAGCATCAGCAACCATTAGTAATGCTGTTTCTTTTGTATAAGGTTTGGGACCAGGATACCTGAACTTTTTAGGATCTACATTTTCTACACCATGTTCTTCAACAGATTTTTCATAAAAGAAGGATACTGATAATGTACCATGATGAGTAATAATAAATTCTATTACTTCACTAGGTAAATTTGCCTCTTTAGCCATCTTGGCACCAGCAGTAACGTGCTCAATAATAGTTGTAGCACTTTCTTCCGGAGAAAGTTGATCATGAATATTATAATTATCCATTTGATTTTCTACAAAGGCATTTGGATTGAGAGATTTCCCAATATCATGATACAAAGCTCCAACTCTAACCAATAATGAATTAGCTCCTATTTCATCTGCTGCACTTTCTACCATTGTACCCATAGTAAGTGAATGATTAAACGTACCTTGTGCACTTTTTGCTAATTCACGTAAAAGTGGATTATTATAATCTGTTAATTCAAGTAATGTAAGATCAGTTGTAATTTTAAATGTTTTTTCAAAAAATATAATTAGTCCAAATGTAAGTACAGGGCTAAATAGAGCATTGGAGGCAGCAAAACCACACTCAATAAAGATTTCTTCCCATGGTGCAAATCTCTCCATTCCAAATGCAACAATACTAACTACATAACCCAAAAGAATAAAAAGAAATGATCTAAATATTTGACTTCTATTTTTAATATCACGAACAGTATAAGCAGCTAATCCACCAGCAAACAAATTCATAACGGCTAATTCATAATCATTTCCCCTAAGTCCACCAACAATAAGAGCCATAACAACTGTGCTGTAAAAACCAACTCTTGAGTCAAAGAAAATTGTAAGAAGCATTGAGACAACAGGAACTAAAATTAACAGCTCGGTGGGTGCATTTACATTTATCTGATTAATTAAATAAGCAATAAAACTTATAAGAAGAAAGACTAATGCAATTAAGAAGATTTTAGAACTATCATGAAAAATTTTCTTTCTAAATAAGAATATATAAATAGTAAGCAAGCCTAATAATACTTGAACATGTAGAAATTTACCAATCCCTTGTAAAAATCTTGCTGCAAATCCAATCTCTTCTCCTTTTGCTATCCTGTAGGAATCTATCTTTAGTTTTATTTCCGGAGTAATTCTATTATGTTTTGCAACAATTCTTTCATTCTCTTCTACAAGACCGATATTTCTAGAGACTCTATCTTCAGCCATTTCTTTTTCGGCTAAAGTTTCTTTTTCACTATATCTAATTGACGGCTGAATAAAATAATCCATATATTCTCTTAAAACAGGATAGAGACTCAAATCATTTCCTAAATATTCGCCAATTAGTCTATCAATACGTTGTTCATTGGATAATTTATCTAAGAACCTGCGTTTAGGTATCAGATTTTCGTATTTACCATCTCTAAAAGCAATACTATCTTTTTCAATCGCACTATGGTTAACATCAAGAAAATTTATCGAATATATATCACTAGTAAGATTATTGATAATAGCAAAAATGTTTTCTATCGTATTACTAAATGTTACAGATAAAGAGTTTTCATATTTTCTAATATTTCTTAATTTTTCAACAGAGCTTTTTGTAAGAAACCCAATTTTATTATTTGCTATATTTTTACTGAGTTGAAAATCTAAAGTATTGATAAGATTTTTATTAAAACTTTTGATGGAATCTAAAACTTCATTTTTAACTTTGCGATCTAATATAAATACTGGATATACTTCATCTGAAGCTCTTAATTTTTCTATACGGTAGGTTTCAGGGTCTTTAAGTATTTCGAATGGCATAGATGCTATTAAATCATCTTGAATCCAAATTGATCCGATTTCAACATCGGATTCAATTGATTCTCCACGAGGAAACATTGCAGCAATTAGAATAGTTGTCATTAGTACAAGAAAAATTCTTAAGCTGGCACTTCCCTTTATAACTTCTTTTAACTCGCTAGCCACATTACCCCTTTTTTGCCTCTAATACCATTTCAAGAAATTCCGCAACAGCATCTTCATTATTTGTTTTTTTAGTTATATGATCTGCCATCTCCTTAATCTCGCTAACAGCATTGTCAACAGCAACTTTAATTGCTTTTGTTCTAAACATTGATCTATCGTTATACCAATCACCCATTACAACACAATTCTTAATATTTATTTTAAGATGTTTTAGTAATTTTTTTACGCCATCTCCTTTTGAACAATTTTTATTACGAATTTCTAGAAAATAAGTACCATCTTGATCGTTTGATTTATAAAATGAAGTTTTTAGACCAAATGCACTAGGGAACTTCATTTTTTCTTCAATGGCCTTTATAGATTTTTTATAATCACCACAGATTATTATCTCTAAAGTTTTACTTTTAAGGTCATCATAAGAATCAACTTCTTCAAATTTAGCTTCATATCTTTCCATTAACTGAGGAACTAATGAATTTGAGTGCGTATAGTAAACAGCTTCATCATGGCTTAATGCAATTTTTAATAATGCTTCTTCAGCCATTTTAATTGCTTTCTCTACATAAGCAGTTTTTACATGAGATTCATAAATAATTTCATTTGAAGGATAAGACTTTATTGTCGCACCATCAAGAGAAATTAAAGGCGATTTTAGGTCTAAAGTACTGGCAAAATCAATTATAGAATTATGTAATCTTCCCGTAGCAAAAGAGAAGTACACACCCATTTTTTTTAATTCGTGTACCAATTCAATAGACCTTTCTCCAATTTCTCCATACTTATTTAACAGAGTTCCATCAAGATCAAATACAACTAGTTGCACTTTTTTTAATCTTTTTTTATCAAGCATTTAAATCCGTAAAATATATTTAACTATTATTTTTTATTTAAGAAAGTTAACAAAGTTCCAACTAACATGGTGGCTATAACACCTATTAAAGTAAACCACGTCCAAGCAACCATATTAAGCGAAATTACAGTAATCATAATAAAAATACCAGAAGTAAATCCAGCAAGTGCATCTTCTTGCGTAGCATTTTTAACAAATAGTCCTAGCATAAAAGTTCCTAAAAGACCACCATAAGTAAACGAGGCTATACTTAAAGCCAGTTCAACAACTGTTTGAGGCGAATTCATAAAAAAGATAGCAGCAAAAACTAATAAAATTGCCCACATTACAGTAAACATTCTTGAAACTTTTAAGTCATTATCCTTATTCCTATTTTTTTTAAAAGGGTTATAAAGATCTAACATCGTAGAAGAAGATAATGCACTAATTGATCCGGCCAAAGTAGACATAGCTGCAGCAAATAAGCCAGCTATAATAATTCCAGAAAACGGAGAAGGTAATTTTTCTATTATAAATTTTGGGAAAATTTCATCAGATCTAATATCCAATGGTCCATAGTAAGCATATAAAGCAACACCAACTAATAGAAATATAACAAATTGAAGAATTACCAAAATCCCACTTCCTACAATTGCTTTTTGAGCTTGCTTAAGGTTATTTGTACTTAATAATCTTTGAACTATTAATTGATCTGTTCCGTGTGAAGCCATTGATAAAAAGGCTCCGCCTAATAAACCACTAATTAAAGTGTAAGGTTGATTGAAAAACTCAGAGAATGATTGATCAAAACCTAAGTTTAAGAAACTCAATTTATTATCAGTTTGCGCAGCTAGAATAATCGAATTAAACCCATCAGGCAAATATTCAGTTAGTAAGAAATAACCAGCTAAAATTGCTCCACCCAAATAAATAATCATTAAAACAACATCAACCCAAATAATTCCTTTAACACCTCCTGTAATTGTATAGACCAGAGTAATAATAGCGATTATGATAATTGCTGTTGGATAATCAATATTTAACATTAACTTTAAAGGAATTGCCGTAGCAAAAAGACGGACACCATCTGCTGCTGTTCTGGTAAATAAAAATACAATCGAGGAAAACGATCTAGTTTTAGATCCAAATCTATTTTCAAGAAAAGCATAAGCGGTACTTAATTCCCCTTTAAAGTAAGATGGTAAGAAAAAATTTGCAATAATTATTCTACCTAAAAGGTAACCAAAAGTAACTTGTAAAAAGTTAAGATTAGTTAAGTACGCTAAGCCTGGAATGGAAATAAATGTTAGTGTACTAGTTTCGGCAGCTACAATAGAAAAACATACCGCCCACCAAGGAACTGACTTTGAACCTAAAAAATAATCTTCAACAGTTTTTTGTTTACCACCCTTAAAAATACCAAATAATGCAATGCCAATAAGAAAGGCTACTATAACTATAAAATCAAAAGTTCTATCCACATTTAACCTATATTTTTTTTAATTCTTCTACTGCTTCTTTTACGCTTTCTTTTATTGGTAAAACTCTATTAAGTTGCGAAATTTCGATAAGTGTTTTAACACTCTTCTGAGGTTCAGCTAAACGAATATGCCCATCGTTTGTTTGTAGTATTCTAAACGATAATAAAATAGCACTTAATCCTGAACTATCACAATACTCGATTTCTGAAAGATCAAAAACTAATTTCTGTACTTCTTCTGCAGAAAGTAAAATGGTTAATTCTCCCTTTACTAAACCTGCAATTGCTGCATCAAAAGATTTTTCATTCAATTTAAAGATAGCAACATCACCATCTTTTTTAAATTCAAAATTTATATTTTCTTCCATTTTTTTAACTAAAATTTATTATTTGTTATCCAAATCTCAATAAATAAATTATTAAAACATCTTTAATGAATTTAATAAATTTCTATATGATATTTCAGAATTAATTTTGCTATTAGCAAGTTCAAAATTATAAATATTAGTAATTTCATTTTTCTTAAAACCAACTTTATATTTCGCATTTATCAAAATTGTAACAGCAGCTAAAAATAAATTACTTTCTCTTTCTAAATCAATAAGAACATCAAATTCAGATTCTTTTAATTTTTTCGTAAATAATTTTGAAGGTAATCCAAAATTTGTAACATCATCAAAATTGTAACTTATATAATTAAGATTCTTTATCAAATTATGTGTATTAACTTTATGTTCAGGTAATAATAAAGTTATATGTTTTTTATGAATATTAAAATATTTTACAATATCAAAACTATTAGAAAACTCTATATCATTAAGTGGCAATACAATAACATATTTTGAAGAATCTGTAATAAAATTATTGAAAGAATTAGTTGAGCCAAAATTCTTTACCAATTTCTTCTTTAAAAGAAAATAGCCTATTTTATTTTTATATTCTTCGAACAATTTTATTTTTCCAAAATCTCTTCAAATTTACGTTCGTCAATTATCTCAACATTAAGTTTTTTAGCTTTTTCCAATTTAGAACCGGCATTTTCTCCGGCTAAAAGATAATTGGTTTTAGAACTTACAGCAGAAGTAACTTTTCCTCCATGTTGTTCCACTTTAGCTTTTGCCTCTTCCCTCGTAAATTTACTAAGAGTACCAGTAATTACAAAAGTATATCCGGCTAAATTTTCAGAATAATCATCTTTAGAGGTAAGTTCGAATTGTAAACCATAATCTTTAAGTTTCTTAATAATCTCAAGATTTTTTTTATTATTTAAATATTGAAATAAGCTCTCAGCAATACTAGGTCCAATCTCATTAACTGCTTCTAGTTCTTCTTTAGTAGCTTTTATCAAACTATCAATACTTTTAAAACTATTTGCTAGCTTTTTTGCAACTCCCGCTCCTACAAACCTTATTCCTAAAGCAAATAAAACTTTATCAAATGTTTTTTCTTTACATTTTTCTATTGCACTTAAAAGGTTATCTATACTCTTTTCACCAAATCTCTCAATTAGAACAAGTTTTTCTCGTTTATGCTTCAATTCAAAAATATCTGTTGAAGATTTTAATAAACCCATATCTACAAATTGTTCAACTATCGATTTACCAAGCCCTTCAATATCCATTGCTCCACGAGAAGCAAAGTGTTCTAACTGCCCTTTTATTTGTGCCGAACATTCAGCATTTACACAATAAATTGCTACTTCTGTTTCAGGTGAAAAAAGCTGTTCATTGCATATCGGACAAGTTTCCGGAATTATTATTGGCGTACTTTCTTTATTTCGTTTGTTGGTTTCAACACCAACAATTTTAGGAATTACATCACCACCTTTTTCTAAAATAACTACATCATTTACTCTAATGTCTTTTCTTAAAATTTCATCTTTGTTATGTAGTGTAGCTCTGCTAATTGTTGAACCAGCAAGAAAAACCGGTTCAAGCTCAGCTACCGGTGTAACAGCCCCAGTTCTGCCAACTTGCCAAGTTATGTTTTTAAGTAATGTAGTTGTTCTTTTAGCTGCAAATTTATAAGCAATTGCCCAACGAGGCGATTTAGCAATACTTCCTAATTCTTCTTGAAAATCTATATTGTTTACTTTTACTACAACACCATCTGTTTCATATGGTAAATCAGATCGCTTTTTATCCCAATAATTACAGAACTCAATAACCTCACTTATGTTCTTACATAATTTAGAATTGGAATTAGTTTTAAATCCAATATCTTTTAAAAACTTTAGATTACCAAAGTGAGTTTTAAAACTTTGTGTATTACTTAACAAATAATAAATAAATATATCTAATGGTCTTTCCGCAACTTCCTTGGGATTTTGTAATTTCAAAGTTCCGGCTGAAGAATTTCTCGGATTCGCAAAAGTTTTTAGTCCTTGTTCTTCTCTTTTAAGATTATATTTTTTGAATTCTTCAATCTCCATAAAGACTTCGCCACGGACTTCAAACTCATCTGGGAAATTAATTCCCTTAGACTCTACACTTAACGGAACTGATTTTATTGTTCTAACATTAGGAGTAACATCTTCGCCTTGCAACCCATCTCCACGTGTAGCCGCTTTAGTTAGCAAACCGTTTTTATATTTTATACTAATCGAAACTCCATCAATCTTTAATTCCGTAACATATTCTATATTATTTTCTGTATTCAACATATTTTTAATTCGTTTATCAAAATCATATAAATCTTTTTCTTCATATGAATTTGCTAAACTAAGCATAGGAGTTTTATGTTGAACTGTCGGAAAGTTCTTTGTTAAATCTGAACCTACTCTTTGGGTTGGCGAATCTGAGGTGATTAATTCCGGATTTCGATTTTCTAAATCAACAAGTTCCTTATACAATAAATCATATTCAAAATCGGAGATTTCACTTTCAGATAACACATAATAATTATAATCATATTTTCTAATTAAACTGCGTAATTCTGAAATACGTAATACAATTTTATCTTTATTCTGCATTGATCTGAGGAGTTCTTCTTAAATACTCAATTCCATTTTTTGTAACGTAAATCTTTCTAACTTTACCAGGAGCACCGGTAAAGAAAATATCTTTATTATTTAGCAATAACTTCACTCCACCGGAATTTCCTATATGTAAATAAAACTTGGATTTTCCTCTTAAAACTTTTGTTATTCCATTTTCAAGAATAAACTCACTATTATCAGTATCATCTACAACTGCTCTAATCCACGATTTCGCAGTTCCAACAATTGTAAGTGCTAATTCATTTGGGTTTACTGCAATAGTGGGAATAGTTGTTGTTTTCTGAGCAGGATTGCTATTATTTTTGTTCTTTATTTCAGTATTTTTTTTCAGTTCAATCTTTTGTATTAATTTGTTTGATTCAACTGCCCGTTCATCATTTTTAACTAAACTTTCTTCGGAAGTTTTTCCATTATTTTGTTCATAAATTATTTTATCGAAAGGTTTTTCAGTTACTATTTCTGTATTACTTTCAGTTAAAAATAATTTATAGATAACAAAAATAGATATTAACAATAAAAAGCCAATTAATACTTGTATTAAGACTTTATTAGATTTTGGTTTTTCCTCAACAGGTTTTGGGGTATTTTCTACTTTTGAATCAATCAGCACATTAGGTTTAATATTTTCTTGTTTCGGAGATTCTGTTTTAGATTCTTCTGTTATATCTTTGAAATAATTAATACCTTCTTTAGCTTTTGAAAATTTGTCTAAAACTTCATCAGAATTTAATCCAATAGTTTTGGCATATTCTTTTATAAATGCTCTAATATAAACATTAGGCATTATATCAAAATTATTTTCTTCAATAGCTGTAAGATATTTTTTATCTATTCTTGTCTTATTAAAGATTTGTTCAATAGATATTTCTTTTTTTTCTCGAACTTCTTTTAATTCACTAGAAAATTTTTGTAAAAGATCATTACTCATTGTGTACACCTATATTTAGGATTTCCTAATAAGTTTAGCTACAAATGCTCCATCGATACCATGTTTATGTGGTAATGTTTGAATACAACCATTTTCATCTAACAGGCTTTTATCAAATTTATTATTAAGATTAACTAACTCAAAATTGCTATTATTTTCAAGAAATTGTTTAACAATATTAATATTTTCTTCCGGTTCAATAGTACATGTACTGTAAATTAAGGTCCCACCTTTCTTTACTAACGATCCTGCTTTATTTATTAATTTTAATTGGGTTTTATTCAATTTTCTAATATCACCAAAATCTTTTTTCCATTTTATATCAGGCTTTTTGGTTAATGTACCCAAACCACTACAAGGTACATCTGCAAGAACACCATCAAATTCATCTTCATCAAACTCTAGTGCATCTTTTACTACTGAACGAACATTTGTAATATCTAATCTTTTAATATTTTTGTTAAAGATGTTCAATCTACTTTCAAATTTATCTAAAGCAACAATTTCCCCTTCATTGTTCATGATATCTGCAAGTAAAGTAGTTTTTCCTCCGGGTGCTGCACATAAATCTAAAATTTTATCTCCAGCTTTTGGCTCTAATGCTTTACAGGAGAATCCTGTACTTTCATCTTGAATTGTAAAATAACCTTTTTGAAAATATTCCCAGCTTGTAATATTTGTTAATGCTTTTAGCTGAAAATAACCTTTTATATACCTAGCTTCTTTATATTCCAAATCCACAGAACTTAATAATGATTTTAGCTCTTGAAAATTTGTTTTTAGCTGATTTATTCTGATAGTATGGGAAGGTCTTTTATTATTTGCTATTAATAATTTTTCGGTTTCTTTCTCTCCAAATCTAGCAACCCATCTTTTAACCATCCAAGTTGGATGAGAATAATATGCTGATAAATATCCGACCGAATCTTCTTTTTTATCAGGATATCTTATATTTTTACGATTTCTAATTATATTTCTTAGAACAGCATTGGTAAGACCGGCTGATTTATCTCCTTGAAGTTTTTTTACAAACTCAACAGACTCATTTACTGCAGCATGATGTGGGATTTTATCTAAAAATAAAATTTGATAAAGAGCAACCCTCATTGAATTTTTTACATTGGGAATACATTTTGAGAATTGACCTTTGTAAAATCCATTTAAGACCCAATCAATTCTTCCTAACCAGCGTATTACTCCGTGAACTATTTCAAAAAGAAGAGCCTTATCTTTACCTGATAATTCTGCATTTCTAATTTCAATTTCTAATAATTTATCTAAATAAGCGTCAGTTCTATCAACTCTATTAAGAATTTTTACAGCTATACCTCTAACACCGGCATATAAATTTATACTTGATCCGATTGTAACTTCTTTCATTTTCATTAAGTAGCTTTCATAGAATAAGAATTAAATTATATTAATAATTTAATAAAAGATTTGAAATAAAGTGAGCAAGATATGTGAAGAAAAAAAAGGGGAAGCTTTCTCTAAAAAATCGAGAAAGCTCTAAATTATTTTTTAATACCGTATTTTTTATTAAATCTATCTACTCTACCAGTAGAATCTAATAATTTTTGTTTTCCAGTAAAGAATGGATGACATTCTGAACAAATTTCTAATTTAATACGGCCTACTGTTGACCTTGTTGTAAATGTATTACCACAAACACATGTTACTTCACAACTTTGATATGTAGGGTGTATTCCTTCTTTCATAACAATACCTATTAATAATTAGCTAGTAAATATAATAATTTCTATAAATAATATCAATTTATTTTAATTTATTACTCTGTTTGATGTATTCTTTTTAATTCCATTTTACGTACTTTCTTCAAAGAATCCATTCTTGCTTTTAATGCTTCTACATACTCTTTATCAACTTCTTCTCTAATAAAAAAACCATTAAAGAAATTTGAATTAGATCTTGTAGCTAATTGTGCTCTTGGATTAGCCTTAGCACGACTTTGTCCGTTACTTAAAACTTCATCTAAATTAGTTGATTGGTAATTTTTAAATGGGAAACTTTTTTTTGCAGTATTATGGGCAATATTTTTAACATCATTTTGTTTAACAGACAATTTTTGTTTTGGGGAAATGTCATTTTTTGCCTTCAAAACAACATCGTTTTCACTAATTTTTTCGTCATCACTTAATTTAGATATAACATTTGTGAATTGAGTAGAAGAACTATTTAGAGCATTTCTTAATTTAGGTTCAACTTGGAAAGGATTTTCTATTGAATCTGAATTACTAAAAACAGTAAAGAAAATAATTATAGATGCTGCAACTGCTCCAAATGCCGGAATAAAAACATTCCAACGAGAAAATATTGAATTTTCTTTTGTATTTAATTCAAAATTTTTGTTCTCAATTTTTACTTTTAAATTATATTCAAAATTTTCCGGAGCTTTTTCTTTAGGAAGGGCCTTTAAAAGCTTTATTACATGCTCAAATTCTTCTTCATTATTATTGTAAAGATCTTTTTTCATAGATTACCCACTATAAATATTTTTTAACAACTCTTGAAGATGTTTTCTTCCTCTATTAATTCTTGATTTTACTGTCCCAATTGATAATCCAGTAATTTTAGCAATTTCTTCGTAAGAAAATCCTTCAATATCTCTTAAAATTACAACTTCTCTGTAAACAGTTTTTACTTTTAATAATGCTTTTTGAATAAGTTCTCCTTTTATTTGGCTATCTGTTGCCCTTTCCGGAGAAACAAATGCAGTATCTTCTATCTGAACTTGCTTATCTTCATCATCATTATTAAGTGAAAAAATTGTTCTTCTTTTTCTTCTTTTTAACTCATTTCTTGCTAAATTTCCGGCAATTGTGTAAATCCATGTTGAAAACTTTGCAAATGATTTATAAGAATCCTTATGGATATAAAACTTAATCATAGTGTCTTGCACAATATCTGTACAAATATCCCTATCACCTAAAAAGCGGTAAACATAGTTTGTCAAAGGATCTTTAAATCTGCTGACAAGAATCTCATACGCTTCAATTGTATTATTATCTTGAAATTCTTTAATTAATTCTTCGTCAGTAAGTCCAATAAGTTTCTTCTTCAATGATCTTTATACTTTTTTTTTATAATAATGTTTCAATTAATTTACGTATTTATTTGTTTCTTCTAAAAAAATATCTGTCAACATCATTGCTGATAATGTTTTTTGATCTATCGCACTTGTTTTCAATTGTAAATCAGTTTTATAAAGTGCTTTTACTGCTCTCCACAATCTCTTTTCGTTGTTAAAATATGAAGCTTTTTTACAATTAATATAATAATATTGTGAAACACCTATTTCTTTTGCTGCTTCAAAATCTGAAAGTCGTTTTTGTTTTAACTCAAGTGAGTGTGAAATTGTTGAGAAATATTTTGTTAACATACTTACAATAAAAATTAAATCTTTTCCATGATCTAAAAGATTATTAATAACTTTTAACGAATTTGATGAATTTCCTTTTCCTATTGCATTTAATAAATCAAAAATAGAGTATTCTTTAGTTGCTGAAGAAAGTTTTTTAATGTCTTCTGTAGTTATTATTTTATTTTTGCCTAAAAAGCTTTTAAATTTTTGTAACTGCATTTCTAATAATGATTTATCTTCACCTACAATTTCTATCAAGGTTTTAACATTTTCATCATCAATCTCAAATCCAAGTTTATTACATCTTTTTTTTACCCAATTTTCAAGTTCATATCCTTTTAATTCTCTAGCTTCAAAAATATATCCTTCACTTTTTAGAGATTTATAAGGTTCTGTTTTAAGATTCGTAATCTTTCCAAAGTTAGCCATAATTAGAATGGTTGTTTCGGAAAAATTTTTTACATATTCGGCAAATTGTTTTTTATTATTAAAATTTTCAAAATTTTTGACTGCAATTATTTTCTTCTCTGAACCAAAAGGGAAAGTATATGCCAAATCCAATACATCTGAGATATTTCCTTTTTTTTCAACATTAATAGTTTCTTTGTCAAAATCAGATGTAATCAAATCATCGTATTTACTAAATATAGCTTTAATAGCATTATTGATAGAAAAGTGGTCTTCTCCAAACAAAAAATAAATTGGCTTTGCAGTATCTGTTTTTAATTCAGATCTAAGAGAATATATTGATGGAATATCATTTTTCATGTGAATAAGATTTTGAGGTTATCAAATAATATATAAATTTTAACATCTAGAACTTTTTAAATATTTTTCTAAATATGAAATAATAAAAATATCAGAAAAAATAAATACTAAAATAAACTTAGCATAAAGCTCAATAATTAATGATAACCTCAAAAGAAATTATTTAGTTCTCTTTTCTATTGTTACTTTGTTCATTACAACATCTTTTACAGGTTTATCGAATGGTTTTGATGTTGGTACTTTTCCAATACTTTCAACAACATCAATTCCAGCAAACACTTTACCGAAGATTGAATGCTTTCCATCTAACCAAGGTGTAGGAACTAATGTAATAAAAAATTGACTTCCATTTGTGTTTGGTCCGGCATTTGCCATTGATAATATTCCGGCTTCTGTATGTCTTAATTCATCATGGAATTCATCTTCGAATGCTTTACCAAAGTAACTTTGACCTCCTGTTCCGGTTCCGGAAGGATCTCCACCTTGAATCATAAATTGATCTATAACTCTATGGAAAATTATTCCATCATAATAACCTTTAGTAGCCAAACCAACAAAATTTTCTACAGTTTTAGGAGCTTTATCTGGATATAATTCAATTTCCATATCTCCCATGGTTGTGCTTACTATTGCGGCTAACATTTCATTTTCATTAAGTGTAAGTAATTCTTTCACCCTTGCCTCTTCTTTGGTTAATTGTTTATTTATTTTTTTATCTTTCTTTTCAATATCTTTCTTGTTTGAACATGCTACTACCATAAATAATGATAATAATATAATTAAGCTAAATCTCATTTTTTCTCCGCTTATGGATTTATAATATTGTTCAAAACCATAAAAATAATTCCACCACCAACAATTATTCTGTAAAAAACAAATACATATGTTGAGTTTGATCTTAAAAACTTAAGTAGAAAGCTAATGGTTAAATAACCACTAATTGCAGAAGCAATTGTGGCAATTGATAAGGTAACAATTCCAGATGTATCAATGTATTCTAAAGCTTCATAAAGTTGCAACAAACCGCTACCCAGAATTGCAGGCACACTAAGCAAAAAAGAAAATCTTGCTGCAGTTTCTCTTTTGAATCCTAAAAACATTCCGGCTGTAATTGTAGTTCCTGATCTCGACGAACCGGGAATTAAAGCTAGTGATTGAGCAAACCCAACTATTAGGGCATCATACCACCTTATATCTTTTAATTCCTTCTTAAACTTGCCTACTCTTTCTGCAAATGCTAAAACAATTCCTAATACAATTAAACTTGTACCAATTACATACAAATTTTTTGTAAAGGCACCTTCAATAACATCTTTAAAACCAAGACCAATTATTACTACTGGAATCGATCCTAAAATAATGTACCAACCCATTTTAGAATTTAGACCTTGTTCTTGAAATTTTCTTCTTTTAATAAGATTCTCATTAATAAAATCAATTGCAATTCTCCATAAATCATTCCAAAAATAAACTAAAATTGCAACCAATGTTCCTAATTGAATAACTGCAATAAAAGATGTCCATTGCTCTGGATGTTCTGCAGAAATTAAATCCATTAGTTTACCTGCAACAGTTAAATGTCCTGTACTACTTACAGGTAAAAATTCTGTTAACCCTTGGATAATTCCAAGAATAATAGCTTCAATAATACTCACAATAATTCCTTATAAATAATATGCAATACCTAATTTTATTGCTACACCAAATGAATTTATATTATAGTTAATAGTTCTAGTATTTGATTTTCGTGAAATATCTTCATAAGCATCATATCTCATTTCTCCAGCTATAACCGCAAAAAAATTAGTGCTTAATCTTGTATCTCCTTGAATTTTTAAGAGCCCACCAAATCCGGTTGCAGAAAAACTATAAGGTTCTTGAATAGAAGCAATTTTTTCTTCAATATTCGCAAATCTAATACCTAAGCCTACCCCAAATTTTACTTTGTAACCTTTACCAGGAATAACGTAATACCCTATTGCAGAAGGTTTATGTTGCCCCAAATGAAAATCATAATTTACTCCAATAGCTGATGGAGAGTTAAAAGAATAAATGTTGTATGTGTATTCAAGTGCTAACTGATAATTTGGATTTACATTATAAGCTATTTCTCCAAAAAAATCTGCTGAGGTATTAAATGTAAAAACTTCATCAACAGCAGTAGAATAGGAATTAATATAATCAGCCAAATCTGGAGCACTAAAAAAGTTTAACCCCATTCCGCCGGAAATATCAAATTGTGCATTCAATAAACTCGTTAAAACTAAAAAGGAAATAAAGAAATATTTTTTCACGATTCACCCATTTTCGTTTTAAATACTGTTATAAAATTAGCTACAGGTATTCCTTTAGAAGCTTGTCGTTTATTAATAACAAAGATAATTACTAATGGCGTAACAATAAACAAGACATAGGAGATTGCATGAGTTAACAATGCAAAAGCTCCACTAACCTCGTTTGAGAAATTAAATAAACCAACAAGCACAGAAATTACAATTAAGTGATAAGAACCTGTTGCTCCTGGTGTTGGAATTATAACACCAAAAGCAGAAATAGTCATTACTATCCAACCAATTGCAAAACTAACATCTCTATGTTCATTCATATGAAGGACATAAAATCCAATATATGCAGTTAAGCCGTACAAAAGCATAATCAGAACAGAAAGAATAAAAACATTCACAAAATTTTTACTTCCCTTTAAACTTGTAAAGCCATCTGTAAGTAAATGAAATACTTTTGCAAGTCCATTTGCAATCCTTTTGGAAAATCGTCCAACTAAAATAAGAATTGCATTGTAAAATTTTTCTTTAAATCTAACAAGTAAAAAGAGGAAAAGTACTACAAAAAAAATTGCCAGAAAACCCAAATATAACGTGGATTTAAGCCATGTAACTTCGCTATACAAATCCCCCGGATAAATAACAACACTAACTAAAACCGAAATTCCTAATATAACTATATCAATTACCCTTTCAACAATTATGGTTCCAACCATTGAAGTACGAGAAATATTTTCCCATTTACCTAAAAATAATCCACGATAAAGCTCCCCAAGTCGAGGAACTACGCAGTTAACTCCATACCCAACCATTGTTGCACCAAATAAATTTAGTACACTTGTCTTTTCTTTAACCGACTTAATAATAATTTTCCATCTGTATGCTCTTATTATATGAGATAAAAACCATACCACCAAATAAATAGCAAACCAGAATAAAGACATTGATTTTAATATTTCTAAAACTTCATTAAAATCAATATCTTTGAAAGCCAAGTACAAGAACAAAGCCATCAACAAAATAGGTAATGTATAACTAAAAACTTTTTTAACATTTTCCATAATTCTATCGGAGATCTATAACCTTCAAATCAGCATCATTTTGAAACTTAAATTTAGAAGCATCAATTTTGTTATTAACATTTATATTACTAAACAATAACGAAAATGCACTTCCACTAAAATCCGTAACACGGATCTTAGTTATAAGATAATCTTGACTTATCCAAAGTTGAGCAGTTTTAAAATTTAGGTCGGATTCTCTACTTGAAAGCGTCAAAATAATTTCGTTTCCAGATTTTTTTTCACTTACCTCACATTTTGAAGGATAATCATAAATATATTCGTAAAAGGAAAAAGCAAGAGGGTCTTCATCTACATTTGAAATAATTACTTTTTTTCTTTTAATGTCTCTGTTCCAAATTGTATTTCCATCAGAAAAAATAATATTATCCGGTAATTCTATTCTATAATTATTTTCTTTAGAAAAATAAAACTTGCCTGACAAAGAGTTACTACCTGATATGCCTTGACTAAAATCAGCACTAAAATAAGTAATTTGTTCAAATTTATTTTGTAATTTTGTTATTGTATCTTTCTGATTAACCGGCATTACAAGAAAAATCAACATCAATAAAAGATTCATCATAAATTCCTCAAAATAGTTTCAAGTTGTTCTTCACTTTCCACAATAACTTCTCTTGCCTTACTTCCTTCCGAAGGTCCAACAATTCCAGCTTCTTCAAGTTGATCAACAATTCTAGCAGCACGAGAATATCCCAATTTCAATCTTCTCTGAAGCAGAGACACCGAACCTTGTTGATGACTTACAATAACTCTTGCAGCATCTTCAAACATAGGATCCAAATCAGCTAAGAAATTTCCATTTTGCGAATTTTTCTTTTCAAACATTGAAGGTAAGAAATATCTTTTCTTATATCCTTCTTGCACATAAATATAATTAGTAATTTTTTCTACTTCATCTGTTGAAATAAAAGCATTTTGCATTCTAATTGGTTTCGGAACTCCTCCTGGCAAAAATAACATATCACCACGTCCTAATAATTGCTCTGCTCCGTTCATATCTAAAATAGTCCTAGAATCAATTTTAGTTGCTACTTGGTAAGCTATTCTTGCAGGGAAATTTGCTTTTATAACACCAGTAATAACATTTACAGAAGGTCTCTGTGTAGCTACTACCAAATGGATTCCAACCGCCCTTGCAAGTTGTGCAAGTCTTGCAATAGGAGCTTCAACCTCTTTCCCGGAAGTCATCATTAAGTCAGCTAACTCATCAATTATAACTACAATATACGGAAGCTTATAGTGCTTCATTTTATCAGTATCTTGCGGTTTTGTTTTAGGATTTCCAACTTTCTTATTATAATCAACAATATGTCGTACACCTACTTTAGCAAGTTTATCATATCTTTTCTCCATTTCATGTTCAACCGCTTTAAGTACTAATAAAGCATTTTGCGGTTGAGTAATAATCTCTTCATCAAGATCAGGTGAAATAGCAAGATAATGTTTATTTAGTTTACCATAAAAAGAGAGTTCTATTTTTTTTGGATCAACTATCACAAACTTAATATCTGATGGATGTTTAGCATATAACAAACTGGTAATAAGCATATTAATACCAACACTCTTACCAGATCCTGTTGAACCTGCAATTAATAAATGAGGCATTATTGCAAGATCGGTAATATAAACTTCACCAACAATTGTTTTACCAAGTGCAATAGGAAGCTCAGCTTTTGATTTACCTAAGTATGTTAGAATAGAACGTGCACTTACCAATTGAGATTTTTCATTTGGAATTTCTACCCCAATAGCACTCTTACCCGGAATTGGAGCTATTATCCTAATTCCCCTTGCAGCAAGAGCAAGTGCAATATCATGTTCAAGACTTACAATTCTACTAATTTTAACTCCTGGTGCAGGAACAATTTCGTACAATGTAACTACCGGACCTGGCGTAACTGATATATCTTCAATTTCAATATCAAATAATTTTAATTTCTCTTTTAATAATTCTGCATTTTCTTTTAATTCATCTTCTGAAATTTTTACATTCTCGTCTTCAGAATATTCAAGCAAGTCCAATGTTAGAGGTTTAAATTTAATTTTCTCTTCCCATTGATCTGGTAAATTATCTTCAGTTGCTTTATCAATAGCAGGAATTATCTCTTTATCTTCAATTGTTTTTCCTTCAGCAACAATAACTTCCGGTTCAATTTGAGGTTTACTAATTTTAGGTTCGTCATCAGCTCTTACAATACGAATTGTAGTTTCTTCTTTCTTTGGCTCCTCAATAGTCTCTAAAACATCTTTTTTAACTTTTTCTTTTTTCTTAGCAGAAGATTTCTTTTTACTCGGGATTTTTAAATTTTTAATTTTTTCTAAATTTTTATTTTTCTTTCCCTCTAAATTAATTTTTATTTTTTCTTCAGATTTCTCAAACCAACCAGATATATAAGTTCTGACTTTTCTAAATCTTAAATCAAATGCAATAAATAGAGCAACAAACATTCCTGCGGCCAAAATTATTATTGCTCCTAATACACCAAAAAGCCTTGCTAAGGCTAAACCAAAAAAATCTCCTATGTTGCCAGCAAGCTCATAATGATTAACAAAAAGTTCATCAAACCTTAAAACACCAAAAAATGTTGAAAGTAAAATTCCTGCAATTATGAGAAAGTTTGAAATATGAAGGGATAATTTACGTTCAATATTTCGTAGAATTGAATATCCCCAAACAAAACAAATTAATGGAATAACAATTGAGAAATATCCTAATGTAGAATTGATCAAAAATTGTGAAAGATATGCACCAAAAATACCTAACCAATTATGAGTATAATATGCTCTATGCAAAAAATCCGGATCAGTTGAGAATACTTTGAAGAAATCAGAAAAACTATAATTTAGATTTGCTTGATCCAATCGCGAATAAGACAAAATACTTAATAACATCAATAATGCAGAAATTATTAAAAACAATCCTAAAAGTTTTTTTTTCTTCTCAAGTGAGAAAATAAAATAATTGTCTGATGAATTTTGAGTTTTTGTATTTCGTTTTTGTCTTGCCATATTAGCTGAAGTTAGGTTAATATCTACTTTAACAATTTTATTGAACCTGAGCTGTAAGAAAGAACCATATCAATAGTATTTTCTTGCGCCGCACATTTTATATCATCTTTAAAACCTTGCTCAACTAAACGAGCTCCATGTTCAGTTTCAGTAAGCATCTTTTTAATTCTTCTCATGTTTTTCTTATATAATAAAACACAAGTCTTACTAGCATCATCTAATTCTAAATCTTCCTTTATTTGAGATATTTCAAATATCAAATGCCCAGCACTTACAGAATCTTCAAATGAAAACAATCCATTATTTCCCGAACATAATATCACAAGTTCAGGTATTTCGGCAATATGCTTAGCAACACTTCTTGCATTCAAAAAAGAAGAAGTTAATAATGTTGATGAATATTTTGCCTTAACAATAGCTTTAGAACCATTAGTTGTAAATAAAACAATAGATTTTCCATCTACAATTTCTTTAGTAAATTCTAATGGTGAATTACCAAGAGCAAAACCATCAATTTTTTTAGTATTTCTTTCTCCGGCTAATATTGTATGCCCTGAAAGTGAATCACTCCCCGAACTTTTAATCGCAAATTCGATTGAACTAACCGGAATTATTTCTTTAGCACCATTATTGATTGCTGTTGCAATTGTTGTAGTTGCACGTAAAACATCTATAACAACAGTAGTTTTATTTGTAAAATATAACTCATCAACATTCAAGGGTGAAAGAAGAGTATTAATTTTCATATTATTTCTTCACAAATGGCAATTTAGTAATTGTTGCTTTAATGGCTTTGTTTCTAATTATAACATCAACTGTTTCACCTTCTTTTGCTAAAGAAGTTTCAACATAGCCCATTGCAATTGGTTTTTCTAGAATTGGACTCACTGTTCCACTTGTAATTCGTCCAACAACTTTTCCATCTTTTTGGATTTCATAATCCTTTCTAGGAAATGCACGTCCTTCAAAAATAATTGGAACAAGTTTCTTTTCAACTCCATTTTCTTTTTGTTTTAATAGAACTTCGCGCCCAATAAAATCACCTTTTTTAAGTTTTGTAATCCAACCTAAACCAGCTTCTAATGTTGTTGTAGTTTTATCTATATCATTACCGTATAAACAGTACCCCATTTCTAATCTTAATGAATCTCTACATCCTAAACCTGTTGGTTCTATTCCAAATTCTTGTCCAACTTCAAATAACTTATCCCAAACTCTTTCAGCTAATTCTTGAGAGCCTTTAAAATAAAGTTCATATCCTAATTCACCGGTATATCCTGTTCTAGAAACAATAACTTCTTGATCAAAAATTGATGATTTCAAAAAAGTATAAAATTCAATATCTATTTCTTGATTAAATAATTTTTCTACAACCTTTCTTGAATTTGGTCCTTGTACTGCGAGCAATGAATAATCATCAGATTCATCAATTATTTCAACACCAAAAGAATTATTTTTATTCATCCACTCTAAATCTTTATCATGGTTTGCACCATTAACAACAAACATATATTCATCATCAGCCATTTTATAAACTAAAAGATCATCTACTATTCCGGCATCTTCATAACACATTGCTGAATATTGAACTTTTCCGGGTTCCATTTTTATAGCATTATTAACAGTTACGTGTTGAACATAGTCTAACGCTTTTTCACCTTTAATAATTACTTCACCCATGTGCGAAACATCAAAAACTCCAACAGTTGTTCTTACAGCTTTATGCTCAGCTATAATTGATGAATATTGAATAGGCATTTCAAATCCGGCAAAATCAACCATTTTAGCGTTAGTTTTAATATGACAGTTATAAAATTTTGTACGTTTCATTTTAACCTTCTTTTAATGTTTTCCAATCACTTAAGAATTTTTCTAAACCACTATCCGTAAGCGGATGATTAAATAACTTTTTAATAACAGAAAAAGGAATTGTTGCAACATCAGCGCCAATTTCTGCTGCTTGTACTAAATGTATTGGATGACGAACACTTGCAACCAAAACTTCTGTAGTATACCCATAATTATCATAAATTGTAACTATTTGTTCAATTAAGTCCATACCATTATGACTAATATCATCCAGCCTTCCTACAAATGGGCTAATGTATGTTGCACCGGCTTTTGCAGCTAACAATGCTTGCGATGCAGTAAAACATAATGTAACATTTGTTTTAATACCCTTTGCTGTCATTGCTTTAACAGCTTTAATACCTTCTGGTATTAAGGGCACCTTTATTACAATATTTTTATGAATAGCTGTCAATTCTTCGGCTTCTTTCATCATCCCTTCAAAATCGGTTGATACAACTTCCGCGCTAATAGGACCATCTACAATTTCAACAATTTCTTTAAGTAATTTTTTAAAATCCTTTCCTTCTTTTGCAACTAATGAAGGATTAGTTGTTACTCCATCAAGCAAGCCCATTGCTGTAGCTTCTTTAATCTCTTCAATATTAGCAGTATCAATAAAAAATTTCATTCTTCATCTCCTTATAAGAATAAAAAATTCTTAATTTAATTTCTCACCAGTTTTGGCAACTTTAATTTCAAATTCTTGAGGATTAATTTGTGCATTATCTTCTAACTTTATCTTTAAGAAATACTTAAATTGCAGTTTTGTTAAGGTTGAAAGCAACCCTATTCTTAAATCATTACTTAAAGAAGGATGAACACTTAAAATTAAGTTTCTATATTTTCCTTCTGCTTTATAACGTTTAAACCACTCATCTATTTCGTGAATTACACTTGAACGTTTTGTCATTATTCCTGTACCGGAACAATATGTACAAACTTCATTTATAGATTGAACTATATTTTGTCGTACTCTTTGCCGCGTAATTTGAACAATCCCAAAATCGGTCATTGGTAATAGTGCAACTTTGGCTCTATCCTTTTTGAATTCTTTTCTTAATTCGTCGTAAATTTTCTTTCTATTTTTTTCTTCTTCTAGATCAATAAAATCGACAACTATTAATCCACCTATATCTCTCAATCTTAGCTGTCTTACAATTTCTCTAGAAGCTTCAAGATCAGTTTTTAGTGAATTTAATTCTTGTTCTTTTTTTGCAGCATACCTTCCACTATTAACATCAATTACCGTCATAGCTTCAGTATGATCTATTACAATATGTCCACCATTGGGAATTGGAACTTTTCTCCCCATTAAAGTTTTAATTTGTTTTTCAATCTTAAAAGTCTCAAAAATTGGCATTCTAGATTTATAATATTCAATTTTATCTAGTAATTCTGGTTGAACTTGTTGAACATAATCTCTAATCTCTTTATATAAGCTTTTTGAATCTATAAAGACCTTTGTAACATCCGGTGTAAATAGATCTCGAATAACAGATGTAGTTGTTGATAAATCTCTATGCAACATTGAAGGAGGTTTGGTATCTTTTACTTTATCTTGAATTCTAGTCCAAGCACTAACTAAATATTTCAAATCACTTTCAAGAGAAAATTCATCTTGTTCTTTTGCTGCTGTTCTAATTATCAATCCACAATTTTCTGGTAAAATTCCTTTCGCAAGATTCCTAAGTCTACGTCTTTCTTTATAATCAGATATTTTTTTAGAAATCCCTATCTTATTATCAAATGGAAGAAGAACACAAAAACGCCCTGGAATTGAAATTGCTGATGATATTCTCACACCTTTATTGGTAACTGGTTCTTTAATAATCTGAACAATTATTTCTTGTCCTTTATGAAGTTTAGGTATTACTTTATTCTTTACTTCATTTTGTGTTCCTTTTGCTTTTTCATTAACTTCTTCATCATCAATGCTTATTTCTGTTTCGTCTTCATCTAGAACAGATTGAAATTCTTGGAATGAATCCCCAATATCAGAAAAATGCAAAAATGCATCATGTTTAAGACCAATATCAATAAAGGCAGCACGTATACCTGGCAAAACTCTGGCAACTTTACCAAAGTAGATATTACCTACCATTCTTCTTTTTTCAGGATTATCAACAAAGAAGTCAATCAAGGAACCTTCTTCGATAATTGCAACCCTATTTTGCGTTGCGGAAGAATTAATAATTATTTCTTTTTGCATAAAACTCTCTTAATACCTAGTTCTGTGTTTGCAAAAAAAAAGTAAAAGACGGAGTAAAGCACTTATATTGTTAAGTTTTAAATTCCCTCAACTAAATTAAAAATATTGTTCTATAAATAATGTGCTTTATTAAATTAAGTACTATTCTATTATTTTGTCTTCTTTTTTTGCTAACCAAAAAAGAACTTTATTATTAAATTGTTTTCTTATATCCTCAGTATCTGATTGTGGATAGTAATTCTCTAATAATCTATTTTTATGATTATATATAATTTCTTTTAGTTTTTCAAAACATGTCGCTGAATAGAGTTCTGAAATTAAGTTTTCAATTCCATTCAAATATTTAAAATACCAAATTATATTTTTTTTTGCTCTATCAAGATGAATTCTTACATCTTGTTCTTTTTGTAATAATTCAGTATGCTCTAAAGCAGTTGTATAAATTTCATCAAGTTCGGGTAAATAATTTTTATCTTTGAATATAAATGGGTTTCCCAAAGCACCTCTTGCAATTAGTACACCATCACAACTCGTTTTATTAACCATTTCCTCTGCATCAGTAGCATTAAAAATTGAGCCATTACCAATTACTTTTATTTTTACTGTGTCTTTAACTTTTGCAATCCAATCCCAATTTGGATCAATACTATATCTATCTGACCTTGATCGTGCATGAATTGTAATTATAGATGCTCCATTATCTTCAATAATCTTTGCATTTTCAATAACATTGATTTTTTTTTTGTGGCCTAATCTAACTTTTACCGAAATAGGAATTCCTTCTGAATTCTTAACCATTTCTTTAACAAGTTTTCCCAGATTATCTGGTTGCGATAATATATACGCACCCATTTTTTTTCCGTAAACTTTGTCTACCGGACATCCACAATTTAAGTCAATTACATCAGGTTTAAATCTAACAAGTTCTTTTACTGCTCTTCCAACAATTGCCGGATCTTTACCTAAAAGTTGAACACCTATTGGCTTTTCAGCTCTACTAAAAGCACACATACGGAGAGTATCGAAATTATTCTTTATAATTCCTTCTGCACTAACCATTTGTGTATAAGTTAAACCACAACCAAATTTTTTTGCAATCGTTCTAAAAGAATAATCTGTAATCTCCGCCATCGGAGCTAAAATCTTATTACTTGTTAATTTTGTATTACCGATTATCATTTTATACTTTCAAGTGAAAGTAACTTTTATAAAAGTTACAAAATATACTACTTTTAAAAAAAGATATTCCGATACGAAATCGGAATATCTTAAAATATATACACTAAGAAATTTACTTTATTTAGTTTCTTCAGTGCTATTAGCTTCTTTAGCTTTTTCTTTTTTCTCTGCTTCTAACAATAAAACTTTTCTGGAAAGATTATATTTCCCGTTTTCCATTTTTGTAAGTTTTACTTTTACCATATCTCCTTCTTTAAGAACATCTTCAACTTTATTCACTCTTTTAATATCTATTTGTGAAATGTGAAGCAATCCTTGTTGATTTGGCATAAATTCTACAAAAGCACCAAAATCCATAATTTTAACAACTTTAGCATTGTAGACTTTACCAATCTCAGGCTCGGCAGTTAAACCAAGAATTTTTTCTTTAACCTTTTGAACATTTTCTTTCAATTGACCTGAAATAAATACTCTTCCATCTTCTTCGATGCTAATATCAACCGCAAATTCCTTTTGCATTCCTTGAATCATCTTACCACCAGGTCCAATAACCATTCCGATCTTTTCAGGATTGATTTGAGTTGTAAGTTGCTTAGGAGCATAAACAGATAATTCAGATTGAGGTGCAGATAAAACAGAATTCATAATACCTAAAATTTCCATTCTTCCATCTTTTGCTTGTCTAAGAGCATTTTCCATAATTTCTATAGATAAGCCTTGAATTTTTATATCCATTTGAATTGCAGTAATACCTTCGGCAGTACCAGCAACTTTAAAATCCATATCACCTAGATGATCTTCATTTCCGGAAATATCAGAAAGGATGGAATATTTATCATCTTCGGTAATTAACCCCATGGCAATACCAGCAACTGCTGCTTTTGTAGGAACACCTCCATCCATCAAAGCTAATGAACCCGCACAAACTGTTGCCATCGAAGATGAACCATTTGACTCCATAATATCAGAATGTACTCTAATTGAATATGGAAATACATCTTCGCCAGGAATTACAAATTTAAGTGCACGTTCAGCTAAATTACCATGACCTATTTCTCTTCTACTTGTTCCACCAAAACGACCGACTTCTCCAACACTAAATGGAGGGAAATTGTAATGTAGAATAAATCGTTTTTTATACTCTTCATCAAGTCCATCAATTATTTGTTCATCAGATTTTGTACCTAATGTAAGAGTTGTTAAACTCTGAGTTTCACCTCTAGTAAATAATGATGATCCATGAGTTCTTGATAATAAACCATGCTCAACAGTAATAGGTCTAATTTGAGTAGTTGTTCTTCCATCTAATCTTTGACCATTATTAAGAATTTGCTTACGCATTAAATCTTTTTCAATATCGTGCAAAAGTTCTTTTATTGTTGCTTCTTCATCTTCATATTTTTCAGCTAATGCTTCAAGAACTTCTTTGTTAATTTCACCATTCTTAGTAGCTCTTTCTTCTTTACCTAATTTTGTAGCTACAAGTTCAGAATATTTATCATAAGCTAAACTAAATACCTCGTTCTTAAGCTCCTCATTTATTTCTTTTTCTTCAACAACATACTTTTCTTTGCCACATTCAGCTCTAAGTTCATTTTGCACATTCACTATTTTCTTTATTTCTTCATGAGCAATCTTTAATCCTTCAAGCAATTCTTCTTCAGCCATTTCATGAGCTTCACCTTCAACCATTACAATTGAACTAGCAGTTCCAGCAATAGTTAATTCAAGATCTGAGTTAATAATTTGCGATTTTGTTGGATTCACAATAAACTTTCCATCATTTCTAGCAACTCTTACTTCACCTATAGGCTCAAGAAACGGGATATCTGAAATTGTTAATGCTGCTGAAGCACCAACTGCAGCTAATACATCAGGATCATTTTCACCATCATAAGAATAAACTTGAGCAATTATTTGTGTTTCATTCTTAAATGCTTCTGAAAACAATGGTCTAATTGGTCTATCAATTAATCTGGCAGATAAGATTTCTTTTTCAGTTGGTCTTCCTTCTCGCTTAAAGAAACCACCGGGATATTTACCCGCTGCAAAAGCTTTTTCTCTATATTCTACCTGTAGTGGGAAATAATCCATTCCTTCTTTAGCTTCTTTTGCCATGGTAGCAACAACAAAAACCATTGTTTCGCCACTTGTAACCATAACAGCAGCATTAGATTGTTTTGCATATCTTCCATACTCAATTGATATTTTTTTGCCATCAACTTCTACTTCTTTAGTATATATCATCTCTAGACCTTATTATTTTCTTATATTCAATTCTTTAATTATAGTTCTATATCTTTCAATATCTTTTTTCTTCATATAATCCAAAAGTCTTCTTCTCTTACCAACCATTTGCATCAATCCTCTTCTAGAAGCATGATCTTTTTTGTGATCTCCAAAGTGATCTTTTAGGTCATTAATTCTTTCGGTCAATATTGCTACTTGTACTTCCGCTTTTCCACTATTTTTTTCATTTCCACCAAATTTAGTAATTAGTTCTTGTTTTCTTTCTTTTGTTACAGACATTTTTACTCCTTTATTATTATTCAATATAATTCCAGAATTAACCGGAATTAATTAGTAATTAATTAACTCAATTTTTATCAATACTTTCAATTATTCTTTTTGCCGATTTAACATCAACTTCAATATTCTCTACTAGTTCTTCTTTTGATGAAAATTTCTTTTCATCTCTTAATTTTTTAATAAACTCAACTTTTATTGCTTCACCATAAATATATTGATTAAAATCAAATATATAAACTTCTGTTATCGGTTCAAGCACATGATTAAATGTAGGTCTTAAACCAATATTAGCAATCCCAAAATGTACTGATTTGTTTATAAAAACCTTAACTACATAAACACCATTTTTAGGAATAAGTTTATTATCTTCTTTTAACCCTAAATTAGCAGTTGGAAATCCTAAAGTTCTACCTCTTTTTGCTCCCTCAATAACTACTCCATCTAAAAAGTAATTTCGTTTTAACATTTTGGAAGCAATCTCAACTTCGCCATCTAAGAGAGCATTTCTAATTTTTGTGCTACTTACAATTTCTTCTTCTATTGCTTGAGGTTCAACAACTGTAAATCCTACACCTTTTGCCTCTGCGTATTCACCTAATTTTTTTGTATCACCATCTCTATCATTGCCAAACTTATGATCATAACCAATAACTAAATGCTTTGCATTAACTTTTTCAATTAGAATGTCATCAAAGAATTCTTTATAAGATTTTTTAGCAAATTCCTCATTAAAATTAAGAACGACAAGGTAATCAATTTCATATTCGCTAAATAGCTTTTTCTTTTCTTCAAGAGGAGTAAGTAATTTAATATTAAAATCTTTTGTAATTACTGAACGAGGATGAGGAAAGAATGTTATAACTACACTTTTTATATTTAACTCAACTGACTTCTTTTTTAACGTTCTAATAATTTCTGTATGTCCAACATGCAATCCATCAAAAGTGCCGATTGTAACTACACTATTATCGTGAACAATATTTTCATCAATATTACTAACTATTTGCATAAAATTCTTTCTAAAAGGCTACCTTAATTAGTCAATTTCCAATTTGTTTAACTCATCAATAGTCATTGCATTATCAACATTATAATCACCAATTTCACTCCTTCGTAAACTACTTAAATAACCACCACAACCTAATTTATGACCAAAATCATTTGCTATTACTCTTATGTATGTACCCTTAGAACACTTTATTTCGAATGATACATCTGGTAAATTTATATCCTTTATAACAAAATCATAAATAGAAACTTTCCTTGGTTCACGCTTTATTTCAATACCTTTTCGTGCATACTTATATAAAGATTTCCCTTTATGTTTAAGTGCAGAGTACATTGGAGGAAGTTGTTCAATCTCGCCAATAAATAATTTCCTTACTTCATCAATTTGTTCTACTGTAATATTATTTGTTGATTTTATTTCTGAAGGCTCAGTTTCTGCATCCATAGATGGAGTACTTTTTCCTAGGGTAATTGTTCCTTCATAAACCTTTGGCATATCTTGAAATTTATAAATCTCTTTAGTCTTCCTACTAATACAAACTATAAGCAAACCTGTTGCCATAGGATCTAAAGTACCTGCATGACCAACTTTTCTTATATTAAACTTTTTTCTAACACTACGAACAATATCGAATGAAGTTTTTGATTTATCTTTATCAATTAAAAGAACAAGACCATCAGTAATCTCAGAGGTACTAACTTTTTTAGTCTGTTTCGTTATTATCATGTTTAATACTGCTCAACAACTCATTCATTTTATCAACATAATCTAATGTTTCATCTATATAAAAATTTAATTCAGGAGTATATCTTAAATTTGCTCGTTTTGCTAATTCGCTTCTAATATATCCCTTAACAGATTCAATATGTTCTAATACATACTCACGTTTGCCTTTATCATAAACAGAAAGGTAAACTTTAGCAATTTTCAAATCCGGTGTAACTTTTGTTTTAGTTATCGTTACCAATCCTAATTCTGGATCAGAAATCTTTTGTAATAATATAGTACTAAGTGTTTCTTGAACAAGACTTGATATTTTTTCTTGACGTAATGACATTAAGATTCTAATTTTTGCTTAGTTTCAACCATTTCGTAAGATTCAATTATATCATTAACTTTAATATCATTAAAGTTAGCTATATTTAATCCACACTCATAACCAGCATCAACTTCTTTTACATCATCTTTGAATCTCTTTAATGTTGCTAGTTGCCCTTCATAAATTACTACGCCTTCTCTAAATAATCTAATTTTGTTATTTCTATTTATTTTACCATCTTGAACATAACAACCGGCAACGGTTCCAACTTTAGGGACTTTAAATATATCTCTAATTTCAATTGTTGCAACTAATTTTTCTGATATCAATGGTGAAAGCATACCTTCTAAAGCTGATTTAACTTCATTTATTGCATCATATATTACATTATATAATCTAATATCTACTTTTTCTGCTTCTGCAAGTTTTCTAGCATTTGTATGAGGACGAACATGGAAACCAACAATAATTGCATTAGAAGCAGCAGCTAAAAGAACATCACCTTCGGAAATTGCACCAACACCTTTATGAATAACTTGTACTCTAACTTCATCATTAGATAATTTCATTAGTGAGTCTGCTAGAGCTTCAACAGAACCATCCACATCGCCTTTTACAATAATAGGAAGATCTTTTAGTTCACCTTTACCAATTCGGCTAGCTATATCATCAAGAGTAACCAATCTAACTTGTCTTTGGTTTTGTTCACGTTGAAGTTGTTGACGTTTAACAGCAACTTCTCTAGCTTCTCTTTCTGATTCAACAACAACAAATGCATCACCGGCTTGCGGAGCACCTTCAAAACCTAAAACAAGTACCGGAGTTGATGGACCTGCTTCTTTTATTTTACGATTCCTTTCATCAAACATTGCCCTAACTTTACCATAATGATTTCCGGCAACAAAGGGATCACCTATCTTCATTGTTCCTTTTTGTACTAAAACCGTAGAAATAATTCCACGCCCTTTATCTAATTCGGTCTCAACAATAGTACCTCTAGCCATTCTATTATGATTAGCTTTTAATTCAAGAAGTTCAGCTTCTAATAAAATCTTCTCAAGCAATAAATCTATGTTTGTTCCTGCTTTTGCAGATATTTCAACACACTGATATTTACCGCCCCAATCTTCAACTAAAATATTTCTATCAGCTAATTGCTGTTTAATCTTATCAACATTTGCAGTTGGTCTATCAACTTTATTAATAGCAACTATTATTGGAACACCAGCGGCTAATGAATGATTTATGGCTTCAACAGTTTGAGGCATTACAGCATCATCAGCAGCAACAATAAGAATAACAATATCTGTAACTCTAGCACCACGGGCTCTCATGGCCGTAAAAGCTTCGTGACCGGGTGTATCTAAAAAAGCAATTGATTTGCCGGGTTCTACTTCTACTTTGTAAGCACCAATATGTTGAGTAATTCCACCAGATTCTCCGGCAACAACATTTTCCTTTCTAATATAATCAAGCAAAGATGTTTTACCGTGATCAACATGTCCCATAATTGTAACAATTGGCGATCTTTCACTTAATGATTCTTCTGGATCTTCAACATCTTCCAACAATTCTGAAGTATATTCTTCTTGAAATTCAACTTCAAAACCAAAATCATCGGCAATTAGTGTAATTGTTTCAACATCTAACCTTTGGTTTATTGAAACCATTAAACCTAGCCCAATACATTTAGAAATAACTTCACTTACTGAAACATTCATCAAGTTTGCAAGTTCACTAACAGCAATAAACTCAGTAACTTGAATTTTTGTTTCCCGTTCAATCTGTTTTTGCTCTTCAATTACCTCTTGAATCTCAGCTTTTTCTTTACGTTTTCTCTTTCTTAAAGCTGCCCTGCCACCTAATGCAGCATTAGCACTATCTACACCTTGCAAAGTTCTTTTAATTGTAGCATCAACTTCCCTTTTATCAACAACAAATTTCTTAACTTTCTTATTCTTCTTAGCCTTTATTGCTTCTTCACTTAATTCAATGGATTTGGATTTATTTTTAGCTTTTAATTTTTTCTTTCTCTTCTTCGAATCATCAGAAATACTTGTTTTTTTAGTTGTTCTATCTATCGAAGGCTTTTCTTCAGCTTTTTTCTGTTTAGATTCTTTTGACTTAGTCTTTTTCTTTTCCCCTAAATCTATTTTACCAACGATAGTAAGCCCTGTCTTATTCTTTGCAAGATCTATCTCTGTCTGCGTTTTAAATATTTTATCTTTTACTTTTGCCGGTTCTTCTTCAACAACTTTTTCAGTCGCTTCTTCTTTAATTTCCTTTGACTCTTCAACAATCTCAACTACTTCTTCAACTACTGGCTCTTCTTCAACAACTTTTTCTGTTACTTCTTCTTTAATTTCTTCTGCTTGAGGTTCTTCTTTTTCTTCAACAGTTTCAGCTACTTCTTCAACTACCGGTTCTTCTTCAACAACTTTTTCTGTTACCTCTTCTTTAATTTCTTCTGCTTGAGATTCTTCTTTTTCTTCAACAGTTTCAGCTACTTCTTCAACCACCGGTTCTTCTTTAACATCAACATCTGTTTCCTTCTCACCAGAAAGACTCTTTTGAAATTCATTAATTTTCCTATAATGATGTTCAGACTTTTCAATATCCTTTTTAAAGTGGACACGAATTTCATCTAACATTTCCGTAGTTAAAAGTGAAGCATGAGATTTCACTTTATAGTCTTTAGATTTCAGGAATTCAACAATACTCTCCGTAGAAAGGTTATATTCTGCGGCAAATTTGTAAATTCTTAATTTCTTTGGTTTTGTAGCATCAGCCATATTATGGTTACCGTATTTTATTCTTCTTCTTCAAATTGAGCTTTGATAATATCAATTATTTCTTCTGCTTTTTCATCATCAAAGTTCTCTATTTCTTTTATTTTATCTAAACCAGCCGAAAGAACTTCAACAGCTGTATCATATCTATTATTTATTAAAGTGTCTACAACTTCACTTCCCAATTCCTCCCTTAGGCTCACAAGTTCTATATCATCTTCAAATTCTTCGTATGGTTTTTCTTCTCTGATTACTTCAATTTCATATCCAGTCAATTTTATTGCAAGACGAATATTTACTCCATTTCTACCAACTAATAATGAAACTTGATCACTATCAGCATTTACTGTACAAGTTTTTTCATCTTCATTTAACTCAAGCTGTTTAATTTTAGCCGGAGCAATTGCTCTTTGAATATATACAATTGGATCATCAGAATAATTAATAACATCAATATTTTCATTACTCAATTCACGCACAATTGCATGAATTCTAACACCTTTCATTCCAACACATGCACCTACTGCATCAATTCTTGCATCATTCGATTCAACTGAAACTTTCGCTCTTTCTCCAGGTTCTCTAGCTATATCTTTAATTTCAATAATTCCATCATAAATTTCAGGAATTTCAATTTCAAATAATCTTTTAAGGAATAAATTATCGGCTCTGGAAATAATAATTACCGGACCATTTGGAGTTTTTTTAATTTCCTTAATTACCGCACGAATTGTATCACCTTTGCGATATCTTTCTCGTAAAATTTGTTCTGTACGAGGCAATACTAATTCATTTTTATTATGATTTACAAGAATATCATTTTTTCTTACTTGATAAATATCTCCTACAACAATTTCACCAAGCATTTCTGAATACTCTTTAAAGATAATTTCTTTTTCAATTTCTCTAATTTTTTGATTCAGATTTTGGCGAGCCAAATTGATATGTCTTCTACCAAAAGTAGCTAAATCAATCTTTTCAATATATTCTTCACCAACTTCCAATTCATCTTCGTTGCCAATTTCATTTAATTCATCTATGCTAATTTGGCACATTGGATCTTCAACCTCTTCAACAATTTCTTTTTCAAGAAATATTTCTATATCACCTCTATCCATATTAACCACAACTTCGAAGTTGGCTTCTTGTCCAAATTGTTTTTTAACTAAAACACCAAAAACTTCTTCAATAATTCCGCCTAATACATCTTTATCCAATCCTTTTTCTTTTACCATATAAGAAAATGATTCAACAATTGAACTATTCATTTGTTAAGCCTCCACACGTCAAAAACTTGTTTTAACTTTTGCTTTTTTAATTTTATTGAAATATATCTCTATCTCGTTATCTTTGAATTTAAAAATTAAATTTTCGTCTACAATTCTTAACAATACAGCCTCAATACTTTGCACATTTTTACCATCTTCAAATGAAATCTTAAATTCACGATTAATATGCTTATAATATTGATCAAGATATTTAATTGGCTCATCTATTCCAGGTGATGAGACAACTAATTTGTAATCAAGCTTAGCTATTTCTGTAGTTTCTAATTTATTCTTTAATTCTCTACTAAATTCTGCACAATCATCCGCACTAATTCCATTTTTACTATCAATGTAAATTTCAAAACTTGGTTTTCTATTGCTTCCTTTTTGTAAGGAATTGATTAGAAAAAATCCATTTTTTTCGGATATTTCTGCAGCTAATTGTTTTATAATGTTCTTCATAATTTTACACAAACAAAAATCGCCCTTACGGGCGAAAAAGATAATGTATAAAAATACTATTTTATCTATCTAAAAACAATAATTTTTGGTTGATTATTTCTTTTCAAGTTCCTATAATCGTTTTAATTCTACTAATGTAATATTTCTACTTAGTGTGATTAAATAAAAATCATTTTTTTCCGTAATATCTGTTTACCTCATCTTGAGTTGCAATACATAAAAACCAAGAAGAATTATCTAAAACTACACTTTGAGATAGTTCATCTTCTAAAGATGATATGAGTAAATTTACTTATGTTAATTTGATAGTGAATGTTTATAAACAATAACAGAAATATAGTATTAAAGAAAAAATGTTCAATTATATACTCCTAATATCTTAATAAATTCATATTTTTTTATTTAGCATTCGTTAATATTTAATGATGTAGATAATATTATAACATCTATTGGCAAAGAAATTATAAAATCAAACAAAAATAGTTTTTTTTGTCTTTAAAAGATAAAAAATAGTAAGAGTTAATCCTCTAAAAACCATCAAACCGGTTAGTGCAATCCAAATTGAATGATTACCCAAAACACTATATGTAAAATAATATGCAGGGAGAAAAATAATCAAAACGCTAAAAATCATTGAATACAACATTTCTCTAGTTTTTGTTGCACCAATATAAATTCCATCCCAAATAAAACTTATACTGTTTATAACTGGAGAAATAACAATCCAAATTATAAATCCAAGTGCCACATTTATTACATCTTGCTGATTTGTATAAATTCTAAGTATTTCATAATCAAAAAAGAAATAAATCACTCCAAAAATACTGCCTAATGAAATGCCCCAATAAAAACTGTAGCGAATTACTTTTTTTAGATTTAGATTATCTTTTTTACCAATATATTTTCCGACTAAACTTTCGGCAGCAAAAGCAAATCCATCAACTCCGTATGCAATAATTAACCAAAGTTGAAAAAGAATATAATTAGCAGCCAAGGTTACATCATCAAACTCTGCCGATTTTGCGGTAAAAAATGAGATTGAAAAAATTAAAAGTAATGTTCTAAAGAAGATATCTGAATTAACACTAAAAAATCTATTTAATTTTTCTTTATCTAAAATTTTAACTTTATTAAAACTAGAAAAAAGGTAAGAATATTTTTTTTTGATTAAAAAAAATGAGAAACCAACTCCTACATATTGCGAAATCAAAGTTCCTAATGCCACCCCATTTGAGTTCATATCGAATTGATAAATAAAAAGTAGATTTAGAAAAATATTACTAAAATTTACTAACAACGATATATATAGCGGATACTTTGCATTTTGCAAACCTAAGAGCCAACCTTGAATTGAAAAAAGCGAGAGAGCTGCTGGTGCTGCAAATATTCTGATGTAGAAATAATCAATGGCATATTGTTCAACATTCTTACTTCCATCAATTAGATAAAACCCTGCTTTCTCAATTGGAATTTGCAAAATAACTAAAGTTAGTCCAGCAGAAACAGCAATTAAGATTGATCGGAAAAGAATATTTTGAACTTCTTCAAAATTTTTTGCACCATAGTTTTGCGAAGTTAGACCTGTAGCTCCCATTCGAAGAAAACCGAAAGCCCAATAAATAAAATTGAAAATCATTGAGCCCAAAGCTATTGCACCCAAATATACTTCAGAATCTAGGTGCCCAATAACAGCTGTATCAACACTACTAAGTAATGGAATTGAAAGATTACTTAAAATATTGGGAATCGCAAGATTTAGTATTTTTTTGTTCAATTATTATATTATTTAATGAAAATAATTTTTAATCATTATTTGAATAAATCTTTTCAGCTTTTTCTGCAGCAGTTACAATGCCCTTTATCATCGAGGAACTAAATCCATTGTGCTCCATTTGATTTAATCCTGATATTGTTATTCCTTGTGGAGTTGTAACATTATCAATTTCTCTTTCTGGATGCTTACCTTCCTTCAACAACATGCTGGCAGCTCCCTTTGCAGTTTGAGCTGCCATTATTAAAGCTTCATTAGCATGAAATCCGATTTCAATTCCTCCTTGAGAAGCAGCCCGAATTGATCGTAAAAAAAATGCTGTTCCACAAGCACACAAGGCAGTTGCAGAGCCCATAAGCTCTTCATTAATTTGAATAGTTTTACCAACAGAATCAAAAATACTTTTTGTTAATTCTACCAATCCATTATCACTTTCATCTGCACAAATACTCGTCATAGATTCTTGAATTGCAATTGCCGTATTTGGCATTACACGAATAACTGGCACTTCTAAAGAAAGATAGTCTTTAATTTGCCTAATGGAAGCACCGGAAACTACAGACATTATAATATGCTTATCAACTTTAATTTCGCTTTTTATATCATCTAGCACAATATTCAATTGTTGCGGAGTAACTGCCAGTATAATTATCTCACTTTCTTTAACTGCTAATTTATTATCAATTGTTGCATTAAATCCTTCTTTCTTTAATTCATTTAAATCTCTATTTTTCCTTTTAGTGAGAATTATTTCATTAGAGTTATATTTTCCTGACTTAACTAATCCATGGGCAATTGCAAAACCAATGCTTCCACATCCAATAATTGATATTCTTTTTTTTTCCATAATAAATTTCAAATTTAAATTTTAAGATTTTCTCCTTCTGATTTTGCTATTAACACCGCACCACAACTGTCACTCCATACATTAACTGTTGTTCTGCACATATCTAATAATCTATCAACCGGAAGAATTAAAGCAATTCCCTCTAAAGGCAATCCTACTGCACTTAAAATTATTGTCATCATTACTAAACCGGCCATTGGTACAGCAGCAGCACCTATAGAAGCAAGTAAAGCAGTAATAATTACAATTAGTTGTTGTGAAATTCCTAATTCTATTCCATAAGCTTGAGCAATAAACATTACAGCTACACCTTCATACAAGGCAGTTCCATCCATATTTATTGTTGCACCAAGAGGCAATGTAAAACTTGTTATTTTATTAGATACACCGTTATTTTCTTCAACGGCTTTAATTGTAAAAGGTAATGTTGCATTGGATGAAGATGTTGAAAAAGCAGTTAATAAAGGTACCGATAATGCTTTAAAATGTTTTATTGGATTAACTCTTCCAATAAATTTAAGGATAATTGGTAAAATAATAATTGAATGAAATCCCAAAGCAAGAATTACTGTTACCATATAAAGTCCCAAACTTTGAAAAGTACCAATGGGATCATCTTGAGAAGCCATTAACTTTGCAGCTAGAGCAAAAACTCCAATAGGTGTAAATTTTATAATGAACAATGTAACTTTCATCATAACTTCAAATCCGGCATTAAAAATATTTGTAAGCAAGTTTTGATATTGTTCATTTACCTTGTTAATAAAAAATCCGAATAGCATTGAGAAAAAGATTATAGAAAGCATTTTGCCTGAAGCAATTGCTTCAAAAATATTTGTGGGAATAATACCTTTGATAGTATTTATAAAAGATTGGCCTTCTGTTGCAAATCCTTGAACATTTTGGTCTAGATTTATTTCTGCTCCAGCCCCCGGTTGAATAATATTAACAAACAATAAACCTGCAGTAATCGCAAATAGGCTTGTAAAAATATAATAAGAAAATGTTTTGGTAAACATTCTACCAAAATTACTACCGGAACCAATACTTGTTACTCCGGAGACTATTGAAGTAATAATTAAAGGTACTATTATCATTTTTAATGCTTGGATAAAAAGATCCCCAAGCCAAGAAATATATCCCACAGTGGAACTTAATGTAAGCCCGTAAATAACACCTAAAATCAAACCAATTAGAATTTGCCAATGAAGATCTATTTTTTTTAACATTACTCTATCAAAAGTTTATTAACAAGTTCGTCGCAAATTAAATAGCCTTTTTTTGTACAACTAATTTTACCATTTTCTATTTGTAAATAACCATTTTTCTTAAAGCTATCAATTAAATTTTTCTTTTTAATATACCATTCTTTTGAATAATATTTCAACCTCTCCAAATCAATACCATCACTTCTAAGCCCTAGCATTATAAATTCATCTAAGATCTGGTATTTATCTAAAATTTCTTCTCCTCTTTGGGCATAACCTGATTTGTTAATTTTACTAATGTATTTTTTTAGATTTGAAAAATTCCACCATCTTTTACCATTTACAAATGAATGTGATGAAGTACCAAACCCTAAATAATCATAATATTTCCAATAGTATTGATTATGCTTACATTCAAATCCATATTTACAAAAGTTCGAAATTTCATATTGAATAAAATTCTTATCTGATAAAAAATCCATTGTATACTTGTACAAATTTGCATCAAAATTTTCATCATTCATTGTAACCTTACCATCTAAAACCATTTTATTTAACATTGTTCCTTCTTCTAAAATTAAGCTATAAGTAGAAATGTGTTTTATTGGAAGATTAGTAGCAATATCTAAATTTTTTTTCCAAATTTCTTGTGATTGATTTGGTATACTAAAAATTAAATCAATACTAATATTTTCAAATCCAACACCATAAGCATCTTCAACAATTTTAATTGCTGTATTTTTATTGTGAATTCGAGTAAGAAATTTCAACTCACTTTCGTTAAATGTTTGAATACCGATACTAATTCTATTTATCCCAACTTTTCTGAATTCTTGTAGTTTTGTTTTATCTACCGTACCAGGATTTGTTTCAAGAGTAATTTCAGCCTTTGCAGAAACAACAAAATTATCATTTATAGTTTTTAATATTTTACCAATATAACTTGGTTCCATTAGCGAAGGAGTTCCGCCACCAAAAAATATTGTATCAATAACTCTTTTTTCAGAATATATTTGGGAATAGTAAATAATTTCAGTTTTAAGAGCATCTAAATATTCCTTTTGGTTATCGGAACCAACTAATGAATAAAAATCACAATAAATACATTTATGATCACAAAATGGAATATGAATATAAATTGCTGTTTTTTTCATTTATGCACAAAATTTGAGATGCCATTATAACAAACTTTAAAGAAATATCTCGATGAAAAATTCCGATATGCAAAAAAAATCCGCCCTTTTAGAGCGGATCTTAATAATTCTATTTATTATATATTATTGTAAATCTGTTTTAACCTCTGTTTCCAATACAATTTCAACTTTACCAATTAATTGAAATGGCATACTTCCTTTAATATTAGTAACTGATAAATTGCCTTTGAAACTTTTATCACTCTCAGATAAATCGGACAAGTAATTATCTAAAGCTTCTATTTGCCCATCTGTCAATTTTAATTCATAAGCTTTATCTTTATAATCATCAGCAACAATATTATTCATTAAAAATGTAAAAAGTGGTTCCCCACTTCCGGTCGAAAGTGAAAATTGTAAATCCGCTGTTAAATTTGGAGAAGCACTAATAGTCCAATACGAAGCTTTTAGAAATTTAGCAGATTCTACATCCTCTTGATGTTCTCTCCATGCTTCATATTGTGAAAGACGAAAGTTTTTCGAATTATTCGGAGAATCACTATTTCCTCTTACATCAAATGCAATTTCCAAAGGAATGTTAACTGTTAAATCACTCAATTCATCACAACCGCTAAACGCAAAAAATGATAAAAGAACTGATAACATTGTTATTTTTTTTAAAATATTTTTCATTTTATTTCTCCTCTAAAATTCAAAGTTAAAACCACCAACTATAGCGGTTTGTGAACCAATATTTACATCTGCATTAATTACCAATAAAGCTAATCTTAAAGCAACACCAGCTGTAAGCCTAACATTATTTTCTCCATCTAACTTTAAACTAAGTCTTTCATCTAAATTAAGTCCCTCGAAACCAAAACCTGTAAAAGTATAATCAATATCCATAGATGTTTTTTCATACTGTAAACCACCATAAAGTGTAATTAAACCAAACGATTTACTTGCATGAGCATTAAAAGCAATGTTGGATGTTGACATATTAAGATCGGGGCTTTCTATTGAGACCTTATTGTAAAGCACCTGAACCGCAATATCTATAGGAAGTAACGGAATATACTGACTAATACTATGCTTAAGTCCCAAACCTAATAAACCAACCTGAACGTCATCAAAATCCATTGTTGGAATGAACCTTAGCATCACTTCTGTTCCAAGTGTGCTAACTGCAACTTGCGGAATTGCTGTGAGAATAGATGTTTTATTAATTCCAGGAGGATAAATAATATAACCACCGGAACCAGGAACTGCTGCACCTTTATCACCAAAAAATGTAGCCGATTTCTCTCCATCAGTAGTAGTAAATGTTGTTTGCTCTTCAGGAACCATTATCATCATTCCTACCAAACTAATCTTAAATCCAAAAAATGTTGAAACATCAGCTGAATAATAGCCACCTGAATTTAAGTATGTTCCTGTCCATGTTGCTAAAGGAGTTGCATAATCCTTTAGTTCTCTTGTTGGCAAATCGGTAATTCTATCAGCAAACTGCGCATTAACCTGTATTGCCATTAAGAAGAATAATATTGGGAAAAATAATCTTTTCATTTATCGTTCCTTTTTTGATTTATAGAAAATACTATTAGTGTTAAATACTGTACTGGTATTATACTATCTAAAATAATGAACACACAGGAAATAGCAACTTCTAAACAATTTATTATCGAATAGAATTAAAATAAGTATAATTTAATTTGATAAGGTATCTATTAATTCTTTAGCTGTCTCAAGATTTTTTTCTGTAATGGTTTCGCCACTAATCAATTTAGCAACTTCTCTAATTTTTTCTTTTTTATCAAGTTTTTTAATAATAGTAATAACTCTATCTGAAATTGTTTCTTTTCTTACAGAATAATGATGATCGGCAATAGCTGCAATTTGGGGTAAATGTGTTATGGAAATTATTTGATGGCTGCCGGCTAAATCTTTTAATACTTTACCAACTTTTTGTGCAATTCTTCCGCTAATTCCGGTATCAATTTCATCAAAGACCAATAAAGGAAGTTTTTCTGTTTTTGCCATTACACTTTTAATAGCTAACATAATTCTAGAAATTTCTCCGCCCGAAGCTGTTTTTGCTAATGGTTTTAAGTCTTCTCCCTTATTTGCGGATATAAAAAATTCTACTACATCAATCCCATTTTTAAACAACTGTACTTTTTCTGAATTTATTTCACAATAATAATCTGATAGATCGTTTGCTTCTATAGAAAAATTAATTTTGAATCTAGAATCCGGAATACCTAAATATTGCAAAGATTCTTCAATTAATTTTTCAATCTTTATAGCTTCTTTTTTTCTCTTTTTACTAAGTATAAGTGCTTTCTCTTTTACTGAACTTCTTAACAATTCAGATTTTTTTTCAAGTTCTTCAATTTTATCATTAAAGTTCTCAGCAATGGAAAGCTCTTTTTCAATTTTTTCTTTAAACTTTATAACATTTGTTAAAGTACCACCATACTTTTTTTTGAGCAAATGTATTGCTCCTGCACGTTCTCTAAGACTTTCAATCGATAAAGGATCTACTTCAATTTTATCTTTATAATCGCGAATAAAATCTCCAACATCTCTTACCAATTCAATTGCAGAATCTAACTCATCTTTTTTATTTAAAAGAGAATCATCAATCTTACAAAGTAGTTTTAAATTATCTTGTATTTGAACTAATTGATCATAAGCACAATTTTCATTTTCATAAATAAGATTATAGACATCTGAAGAAACATCAAAAAGCTTTTCCGAATTTTCCAAAATATTTAATTCTTTTTCAATTCTCACATCTTCATCACTTTCAGGAGAAACTGCATTTATTTCTTTTAATTGAAAACTATTTAGTTCTAATTTTTCTTTTAATTTTTTTTCATTTCTCTTAAATTCCTGAATCTGTTTTACTACTGAGATATAATCATCACGAGCATTAGCATAAGCTTTTAGTTCGTTTTCTATATCACAAAATTCATCTAAAAAATCTAAATGTGTTTCTACCTTTAACAAAGACTGATGATCATGCTGCCCATGGAGATCAATTAATAAATCTCCTACTTCTCTAACTAAGGAAAGCTGTACAGGAGTATCATTTATAAAACATCTGTTTGAGCCTTTAAGAGAAATTTCTCTTCTAACAATTAGTTCTTCCTCTTCTTCCTCAAAATTATTTTCTTTTAAAAACTTTTTTACCTTAGAATTATTTCCAACATCAAAAATACCTTCTACAAAAGATTTTTTTGCCCCTTTGCGTACACTTTCGGTAGAAGCCCTTCCTCCTAAAAGTAAGCCAAGTGCTCCAATTAAAATAGATTTACCTGCCCCGGTTTCTCCGGTAATAATATTTAATCCTTTATTAAATTCTATTTTTATAATTTGGATTAGTGCATAATCTTGTATTTCTAATGATGTAAGCATAAGCCTCTAAATTGAAAAGATTTGAAGTATTAAGATAGGAATATTAAAAGAATATTAAAAGATTCTTGCATTTTATAATAAAAGAACTTATCTTGATATCTCTATAATAATAATTGTAACGACAGTTATTAAATATTTGACATAAAAATTATATCGCGGGGTGGAGCAATTGGTAGCTCGTCGGGCTCATAACCCGAAGGTTGCAAGTTCAAGTCTTGTCCCCGCTACTACAAAAGACTTATTGGTTTAATTACTGATAAGTCTTTTTTTTATTCTATTGAGCAAATTTTGGTATAAATTATAACATTTCCTGCTCAGATAATATAGAGGACAATAAATTTAGCAAAACAAATGAATCATTTCTTTCTCTTTTCTTTGGAATTTTTTTATCATGGCGAAGATAATGATGCTGATAATGATAGAAAAATATATGTCCCGAAACTATTCTTAGCGCTGAAGTAAATAATTTTGGCTTTACAATATATTCTGATACAGATGTTGTTCCAGATTATTTAGAATTAATTTCTAGTAAAGAATTTAAAAGCAGGTATTTCTATTTTGAAGCTAAAATGTTTTTGTATTGCCCCTCAAATAATTTCGTATTTTCAAAAATAAAATTTCTTGGATTTAGACAGATCCCATTATGCCTAACTTCATAATGTAAGTGAGGACCAGTTGAAAGACTACCGGAATTACCAGAAAGAGCAATAATATCGCCCCTTTTAACTTTTTGTCCTTTTTTAACTTTGTATTTAGAAAGATGCGCATATAAGGTTTCATAACCATATCCATGATTTATCCGAACGACTTTACCATAACCACCTCTTGTACCAACATAGGAAACTATTCCGTCTCCAGGTGCATATATTTTTTCACCTGTATTTGCTAAAAAGTCTAAACCGTGATGCATCCTTTTTCTTTTAAGAATTGGATGGAAACGCATACCAAATCTATCACCAATTGCACAATTTACGGGTCTTATTGCCGGTATTTTATCAAATAGATCGATATTCTCAGTATATTTTGTCGATATTTCTTCAAAATTACTAGATTCATAATTTAATGATTTTTCAAGATTACTAATATTCTGATAAATTGAAGCAAGTTTTAGATCAGAGAATTCTAACATAGGCTTTTTCAAATCAACTAACTTTGAACCTCCAATACCAAAATCATTATTTTCAAAATTAAGTGGTTCAAGATTTACAGCTAATCTTAGTTCATTTGAATGAGTTGCAATATTTTCAAATTTTTCGGCAAGTTGTATGTATTTTTTATTGAGTGCAATAATTTCTTTTTTGTATTCTTTTTCAATTTGAAGTTTTTGTTCTTCTAATACACCTAAACTAGTACTAGAAAAATATTTACTGCTTATTGCAAAAACCAAAAAAGAAATTGAAAGAGCAAAAAATGTTAAAAATGCAACAATTTTACCAAAAACGTTTTGAATTGGTACAAGTTTTAGCTTTTCTGGCGAATAATAATAGACTTTTTTTAAATTCATATATAATTATTTAGTTTCTTCGAAAAAGAAGAACAATCAATTAAAATCAAAATGATTAATTGATAAATTCCTTTTTTTTATTTCCTCAATTATTCCATTAAAAACATTCCAATTTTCAAGCCACTTTTGCGGTGTTAAACATCTTAACAAATACTTTTGTTGCTTAATTGCAGAAAATAACGTTAAATCATAAACAATTGCTTTTTTCTCTTGTTTAGTTAAATTCATTAATTTTTTCTTATATAAGTGGTTAAATGTCTTTCTTACATATATATAAGCGAATATAAGTTGTGCATTATTAAGCTCAGAAATATTTACGTTTGATGATGATAGTTCAACTTTGTACATAACCCAAACCCTATTTTTCAACACAATTTAATAGAAAGAATAGCAGTATTTGTGCCAAAAGTCACAAAGTTAGTATTAAAAATAACTTGATTTAAGTTAATTAAAGAACTTTTGGCAATCACTTTGTTTTCGAAAAAAAAAGAACCTTGTCAAAAATAATTTACAGAAATACCTATCTATTTGTAAGTTATTATTTAACAATAAGTTAAAAGAGCAAAATTTTAAGTTACTGCAAAATTAATTGCATGTTTTTAACAATACTACTATCGAAAATATTAAATACTTTTCAATGTGATTTCAAACAAATTATTTAATATTTATTTCAATTTTTTTGTTCTCAAAATTATACATATCAAAAAAAAGACATTATTTTTTAAGTGTATGGAGATATAATAAATTAGATGAAAAAAACTGATAAGCAAATCACAATAATAAATAACTCACAACAATCGCCAACTATTACAAATGATGTATTTTTTTCTAATATTTGGTCGGCTATAAGAAGTGGAATAATAGGCTTCTTAATTGTGTTTAGTCTAATAATTATTACAAAATCTCTATCTGCATCTATTAAAGGTTTAATAAATATTAATTTTTCAGTTAATGACTTAATAATTTCTTCTTGGGGCTTTATAATATTTTCATTTATAGTTTTTGCCGGCAAAAATAAAAATAATATATCTCAATAATTTCTAACTCATAATAAATAAAAAAATAAGCTATCTTTACACTCAATAATTTATTTTATAAGATAAATGAATAAAAGTAGTCTTTTCAGATTAATTGGTAAATATTTTTCTTTCAAACAATACAGAAAAGTATTAGAATTTTTTAATCATTACATAATTGGTTTACTTAAAAGAATTGATCAACATCATATTTTTCTTTCCGGTGGTGGAGTTGCATTTTCTCTTATCCTCTCAACAATTCCAATTTTATTACTTGTTTTTGCTTTACTCGGAAATATAATTGATCATGTAGCGATTGAAGAAAATTTAACAAAGCTAATTGATACAATTATTCCTTACGATGAATATGCGAAATTTACAACATCTGCAATTATGAGAAGAGTACCCGGTGTTTTCCAATATAGTGCAGTAGCATTTTATCTTGGTTTAATCGGTTTATTCTTTACATCTACATGGTTATTTAGTAGCATGAGAACTATTTTAAATAGTATATTCGGATGTCATGAAGAAAAAGGAATTATAATTGGATTGATAAGAGACTTTGGAATGGTTCTTTTACTAATTGTTCTAGTTTTGATATCAACTTTTATTTTACCTACAATTAATTTCTTTATTAAAGCTACGGAAAATTTAGAAATTCTTAAAGAATTCAGAGTAGATTCACTAGTACATTATTTAGTTTCTTTTGGCTCTATTATTGTGGTTTTACTCTTCTTTTTCCTTTTTTATTCAATTATACCGTATGCAAAGTTAAATAAAAAAGTTACCTTTGTTGGCGCATTTTGGGCTACTATTTTATGGGAATTGGCAAGGATTGGATTTGCTTATTATACACAAACATTTCTCCAATCCAATCAATTTTATGAAGCTTTTTTACTTATTATTGTTTTGCTGTTTTGGCTATTCTATGCTTCTATTCTTTTTATTATTGGTGCAGAAATTGCACAATTATATAGAGAGCGTTTAGAAAAAAAGGAATTAGAAAGTACTAAGCTTTAAGTGCTTCTTCTATAGAATTAAATACAGAAAAAACTTTATCTAAACCAGTTATAGTAAAAATTGGTAATCTATTTTCGCTATTATAAACCAAATAGAATTTTTTATCCATCGCTTTCATTCTTTTAACACCAGCAACTAAAACACCAAAAAATGAAGAATCAACAAATTCACACTCATTTAAATCAACAATTAAATCTCTACCATCTTCTGCAATTACTGTTTCCATAAATTTCTTAAAACTAGAAGCTTCGCGCAATGTAGCACGTTCAAATCTAATTTTCAAAACAGAAAATAAATCTGAATAGTTATTATTTTTTTCGAACAAATTAGAATGCTCTATAGGCGCACCAAGTAAAGAATTATTTTCTATATTTAACCTATTTTTTAATCTTTCTTCAAATCTGTCAACTTTCGTATTAATATTTTTATACTTAATTTGTTCCATAAAATACCCTTAAAATTTTTTTCACCTAAATTCTTCTATTTTTCTAGAGACTTCACTTCTGTCTTCGTTGTTTTCTATTGAATCAGTAATATTGTGCAAAATACTTTCACCAGTATAATGACCTTCACTATCTATTATATATTGTAAAATACTATATTCATTTTTAACAATATACTCTCCAGCTTGCCCTTTAATTTTAACTAACATATTATCTCCATTTTTTTCTTTTAAATTAGGTAGAGATTGTTTGCTAATTCTGTGATCTAAAGCAACTTACCACAATATTATTAAAGTAACCTAAAAGATAATCGGTATTTCACCTTAAAAGTTGAACTTATTTATTTGTGACCTTTATCACACCTTTAATTTTCAAGTCCTATTATTTGCGATCATAACAAAGGAAATTTTCTTAAACTATTAAGAGGGAGGAAAATGAACAATTATATAGATAACCCTATTTCACATCAAGAGTGGAATCCTAAAATGGGAGACTTTTTTAGTCCACGTGTTTATGAAGAAGATAGATATCATGAAAAGAAACAATTAAGAAAAAAAATGTTAATTAGCGGACTAATATCAATTCATATTATTATGCTAGCAGCAATTTTCGTTTATTTTTCTTAAAAATATATTTAACCTAAATTCCTTTTTGTATCTAACTGTTTTTTATTCAAAAACTAAAAACGGTTAGATATTTTTATTTAAACCAACCATAAAAATTACTTTTAACAATTTAAAATACTATATTTAGTTAATGATGTATTTTCTTACTAATTGAATTATCTAATAATTAGCCTAATATAGGAGGATTTATGAAAATAGCTGTTTGTGTCAGCCATGTTCCAGATACAGCAACAAAAATTAAAGTCGGTGGAGATAATAAAACTATTGATTCTACTGATGTAAGTTATATAATTAACCCTTATGATGAATTTGCAGTTGAAGAAGCTCTTAAAACTAAAGAAAAAGTTGGTGGCGAAGTTGTTGCTATTAGCTTAGGTGGTGATGCCAACAAAGATAGTATAAGAAAAGCTCTTGCAATGGGAGTAGATTCAGGGGTTTTACTAAAAGATGAGAATTATAGAGATTCATTTAGTTTAGCTGTAGCTCTAGCTGATGAAATTAAAGCTCAAGGTGCTGAATTGGTATTTTTTGGCAAACAAGCGGTTGATTATGATAATTCGATTACCGGACAACTTACTGCAGAAATATTAGGCTACAATTGTGTAAGTGTTGTGGTTGATTTTGAATTAGATGGAGAAAAAATAAAAGCAGGAAGAGAAATTGAAGGTGGAAAAGAAATTGTTGAATCATCATTGCCTGCAGTAATTACAACTCAAAAAGGATTAAACGAACCAAGATATGCTTCTCTAAAAGGTATTATGGCAGCTAAAAGAAAAACTATTGAAGAAAAAGATGCTGCTTCTTCCGAAAATAAAGTTGACGTTATTGAAATGAGAAAACCTCAAGTTCAACAAGCCGGTAAAATTATTGGCACCGATGCCAGTGCAGTTCCGGAATTAGTAAAATTATTAAAAGAAGAAGCTAAAGTAATATAAGGAGAAGATATAATGGCAAATAAAGTTTTAGTTGTTCTCGAACAAAGAGATAATCAATTAAAAAAGATTTCTTTTGAAGTATCAAAAGCTGGATCCGATTTGGCATCAAAATTAGGTTGTGATGTTGAAGGTGTAGTTGTTGGTAACGATATTCCCGAATTAAATAAAGTTGGTGGCTTTGGCATTAATAAAACTACCATTCTTAAAAATGTAGAACTTACAAATTATTCTTCTTCAGGTTATGCAAAAGCTATTTCAGAATTTGCAAATGAAACCGGTGCAGATATTGTGATTTTTGGCAATACTGCAATGGGCAAAGATCTTGCACCAAAGGTTTCTGTTAAATTAAATGCAGGTTTGGCAATGGATTCTATTGCACTTGAAGTTACTGATGGAAACATTGTTGCAACAAGGCCAATTTATGCAGGTAAAGCATTAATTGATGTAAAAGTAAATTCAGAAAATAAAGTTTTTACAATCAGACCAAATGTTTTTAATCCGGGTGAATCCTCGGGTAACAATGCAGAAGTTGTTACCAAAGAAGTTGAAGCAGATTTAACAACAAAAGTTGTAGAACTTAAAAAGGCAGAAGGTAAACTTGATGTATCGGAAGCATCTATAATTGTATCCGGTGGACGTGGATTAAAAGAAGCTGAAAAATTCAAATTAGTAGAAGACTTAGCAGAAACATTAGGTGCGGCAGTTGGCGCTTCACGTGCAGTTGTTGATGCCGGTTGGAGACCTCATTCAGAACAAGTTGGTCAAACAGGAAAAACTGTTTCTCCAAACTTATATTTTGCTTTAGGAATTTCCGGAGCTATTCAACATTTAGCAGGAATGCGTTCTTCTAAATGTATTGTTGCAATTAATAAAGATACTGATGCTCCAATTTTTCAAGTTGCCGATTATGGAATTGTAGGCGATGTATTTGATGTTGTTCCAGCTTTAATTGAAGAATTGAAAAAATAATTTTACTTCTCAAACCTCGAAGTTTCTAAAGTCTTCGAGGTTTAATTATTTTATACGTTCAAATACTCTTCCCATATTTTATATAGCTCATAAGTTGCTTTTATATCTTCGCCACAATACACAGCAATATTTTTTACTTTTCCGGCTTTATACATTTCTTTAATTTCCATTCCGGAAACTCCTTTAGATTTTGGTGAAGTAATTCCAAAAGCATGGCAGTAAAAATCTAAATTAAATTTTCTGGAAATTCCGTAAAATGTAAATTGGTCAAGCAAATCAATATGTTTTGTAATGTTGTAACGATTATGAATGAGGTTAATTGAAGGTTTTACTTGTAACATTGCTGATCGTAACATTAAAAATGGAATATCAAAATTTCGACCGTTAAAAGTAATCACTTTATCAGTTTTAACAATAAATGACCAGAAGAGTTTTAAAATCTCCTTTTCACTTTCCCCTTTGTACTTTATATTTTTCTCTTCTACTTCCCATTCTTCTTTCTGATCTGAGTTGAAAAGAACAAGCGAACCTTCCGTTTCGGTATTGAGCAAACCGATGGAAATAATTTGTGCAGTAAAAGGATAAAGACTTAAATATCTTGCAGTCTCATCTTTCTTTTCTTTTTTAATAACCGGATCTTGTTCTTTTTCGGCATATCTTAATAAAAATTCCTTTTGAGATTCTGCAAGATTTTCTAACTCAAAACCTACAGTCTCAATATCCAGTACAATTCCCATTTGTACCTCAATTAATTATGAGTATTTTGTTATTTTATACCCCCTCAAAATCAAGTACAGCTTTATGAAATTCTTCCGGCAACGGCTGACTTTCTCTTGTAACCTTATTTATATGTACTAAAACTCCACCACCTTTGGCAATTTCTTTTTGGTCACTTTCTCTATATATATAATGATCTAAAGAAAAACTACTTTTTGATACTTTATTAATTTTTGTATAAACTGTAAGCTCATCATCAAGATGAGAAGAATTAATATAATCCATTTCGTTTCGTGCCATTATCACAAATGAATCACCAACTAAAAATTCTTTAAAATTATATTTTTCACTTAAATTTTGTAAATATTTTATTCGAGCATCTTCTAAATAATTGAAGTAAACAGCATTATTACAAACACTAAGCATATCAACTTCATGAAATCGAACTATTTCTTTAATACTATGTTTATATTTTTCTTTTTGCATTAATTTTCTCTAATAAAATTTTAGATAATTATATATACTAATCTACAAGTTCTCTAATTATCTCACAAGTCTTATCAATATCAGCAAAGCTAACATCCATGTGAGTTACCGCCCTTAAATATCCAACTTGACCTACGGAAAGAATTAAACCTTTCTTTTCTGCTCTTTCAAGAACTTCTTCTACAGTTAAATTTTTAGGTTTGAACACAATAATATTTGTCTGTACATTTTCTAAATTTATTTCAAATTGATTTGTCTCATAAATAAATTTGGCTAGTTTTTTTGCTTTTTCATGATCTTCAGCTAAACGTTCAATATTATTTTTAAGAGCAAATAATCCGGCTGCTGCAAGACCTCCAACCTGTCTCATTCCTCCGCCCCAACCTTTTCTTACTCTAAAAGCTTCCGTTATAAAATCTTTTTCTCCAACAATTAAAGAACCAATTGGAGCACCTAAACCTTTGGATATACAAACAGATACTGAATCAAAATAGGAACAATATTTCTTTAGACTTACTCCGGAAGCAACAGAAGCATTCCACAAACGAGCACCATCAAGATGATATTTTAAATTAAATTGATCTACTATTTTTTTTAATGCTTCAATTTGTTCAATTGTGTAAACTGTTCCACCGGCTCTATTATGTGTATTCTCAATTTCCAAAACTTTTGTTCTAGGCATATAATAAGCACTTTCAGGTCGCACCAATGGTTTTACATCTTCTGGATCAATTATTCCATTCCTTCCTTTTACGGGATATAATTGAATACCACTTAAAGCCGCTGGCGAACCCGATTCGTATTGAAAAATATGCGCATCCGCTTCACAAATAACTTCATCACTTGGATTTGTATGCACATTTAAGCAAATTTGGTTTCCCATAACACCACTTGGAACAAATAATGCAGCTTCCTTTCCTAACAAATCCGCGGTATACTCTTCAAGTTCATTTACTGTAGGATCTTCTTTATAAACATCATCACCAACTTCTGCATTATACATTGCATTAAGCATTTCTTTAGTTGGTTTTGTAACTGTATCACTACGCAAATCAATCATTATTCAAAATACCTCTAAATTTATTCACAATAGAAATTAAAATAACAAAAACTATAATGATAATTGAAATTATTGGAAAAAGTAATGGCAGTTTGGTGAAAATTGTTTTTTCTTTATTCAATTCAACATCACCGACCAAAACATCTTGGGTAAACATTTTTGTATCGGAGATAGTTTTTCCATACTTATCAATTATACAACTAATGCCGCCATTAGCTGCTCTAACAACTGTTCTTCTATTTTCGATTGCTCTTAAAACACTAATTTCTTTATGCTGATAAGGTCCACTCGAATTTCCATACCAACTATCATTTGTAACAACAGCAATAAAATTAGCACCTCGTTCAACAAAGGCTGAAACAAAATCTGGATAAATTGATTCAATGCAAATTATACCACCAATGTTTACATCATTATTTAATTCTTTCTGCCAACTAAATACCAGAGTATCTGTTCCCGTATTCCAACTGGAAATTCCTACATTCCATTTTATCCATTTACCAAGGACAGGGAAAATATCGATCAATGGTACTTTTTCACCAAATGGAACAAGCTTAATCTTTCCATACTGTTCTACTTTTTGATTGGGTTCAAAAAACAAAATAGAGTTGTATGAAGTATAAAATTGCTTGCTATTTTTTAGTGGTTTAGCGTCAATCGGAGCTTCGTTAGAATTATAATAAAAATTTGCATGTGGCATTCCTGTTAAAATTGGTACGTTTGTACTATCAACAAAATTTTGAATTCTTCTTGCTTGTAATTTACTACTTGATAATAAGTAAACCGGCAAAGCTGTTTCCGGCCAAATTACAATTTCTGCACCTTTATCAATTGCTTGCTCAGAAAGATTTTTATATAAATCTACTTGTACATCAAGGTTTCCAACTTCCCACTTTTTATTGGGATTTAAATTTGGTTGAACTATTCCTACTTTAATTTTATTTGTGCTTTCTTCTTCACCGGTAAGTTGAATACTTCCATAAATTATAGGAAGTAAAATAACAAGTACAAAAAAAATCGGATAGATAACATTCAACTTTTTTTTATTCGCAACTGATTTCCAAGTTAGATATCCAAAAATATTGGCATAAACAATAAAAGCTGTAAGACCGTAAGAACCAATTATATCAGCTATTTGAATATAATTTGTAAAATACGGAAGTCCGTTACTAAGTGAAAGCCATGGAAATTTAAAGTCGGAGACAGAATAAATATATTCAAAAAACAACCAAAAAAAAGGAAGTAAAAACAAAGCTAAATTTTTATTAACATACTTTCGTGTAATAAAATAAAGACTTGAGGGAATTAAGAAAACTATTGGATTAAAAAACATTAAAATTGAACCTGACAACATTAAAAACGGATCAGCATCTTTAGTCCAACTTCCAACCCAATAAAGTGTAATAAGATTAAAGAAAAATATTGTGAAATAAGTAAATCTATTTACTTCAGCAAGTGTTTTCCTTTTTTCAATAACAATTAAATATGGGATTAACCCGACAAATAAAAAATATGGTAATGGAATTGGTGGGAATGAAATGCCAAGCAAAATTCCGGAAATAACACCCAACCACAATTCTTTTCTGTTCTCTTTTTTCTGGTCCGGAGTTTTATATGATTTGAATAGATTTTTAATCATCTTTTTTCTTTTTAAGATAATGTCTTACAATAAAAAATAAAGCAACAATTATAGTAATTATTATTCCAATATTAAAATATGTCTTCAAATAATAATCTATTAACTTAATATTATTACCGAGAAGAACTCCTGCATAGATTATTATTACATTCCATACAAATGCACTTATGAAAGCATAAACAAAAGTTTTAATAATATTTAACTTATGCACTCCGGAAAAGAAACTAATTACAGAACGAGTACCTGGTAAAAATCGGTTTGCTAAAATAATCCAATAGCCATAATTATTAAACCATTCATCAGTTTTATCTAAAGCACTTTGGTTTATAAATCTTAACTTTCCCGAACGAAGAACTTTTTCGCTGAGAAAAAAGCCCACATAATACATTAGAATAAATCCCAATGCACTACCAACACTTGTAATTATAAGAACAGGAACAAATCCCATAGAAGTAGAAGCAATAAGTGAAGCACCTATTACAACAATTACATCACTTGGCGATGGTGGAAAAACATTTTCAATAAACGAAAATAAAAAAAGTACAAAATAAATCCATGTAGCATCAAGAGAGCTAATGTAAACAAGAATATCTTCTAACATTAATCTCCCAAATCTTCAAATAATAAAACAGTTGCGTATGCTTTTACACCTTCTTCAATTCCAACAAAACCCATTTTTTCTGATGTTGTTGCCTTTACAGAAACTTGGTCGATTTGGATTCCTAAAATTTCAGAAATAACTTTTTGCATTTGTGGAATATATGGCTTCAATTTTGGGCGTTCCATTACTACTGTGGAATCTATATTACTTATCTTCCACCCTTTTTCGAATATTAGCTCACCAACTTTTTGAAGTAAAATTTTGCTATCAATATTTTTATAATTTGGGTCGTTATCAGGGAAATGCTGTCCAATATCACCCAAACTTAAAGCACCCAAAAGTGCATCGCATATTGCATGAAGTAAAACATCCGCATCCGAATGTCCTTTCAGTCCTTTTTCAAATGGAACTTCAATACCACCAAGAAACAATTTTCTTCCATCTGCAAAAGCATGAACATCATAGCCAAAGCCAGTTCTTATATTCATTAATATCTCCTAATTTCAAAAGTTGAAAACTCTGCAGAATAACTACGCCAAGAGATTTTTATATCTCTAACATCTGCACGCATTGGACCTACTTTTAAATAATCGAACAAAATTTTAATTTTAGATTTTTCACCTTCAATAACTGTTAAAACCGTTCCATCATATTGATTTTTTGTGTAGCCTTTAAGTTTTAATTCCTGAGCCTTTTGTAAAACATAATATCTAAATCCAACTCCTTGCACTAAACCGTAAACAATAATTTCAGCTCGTGTCATTTTATTTTCTCAGCAATAGCATTAGAAATAGCATCATGCCAAGGAATATTTTCAGAAATAAAATCAATAATTGACTCAATTTCTTGAGCATTTAATTCTCTATCTATTTCATCTTCAGCTACATTTTGAATATCCTCAATAGTAAGCTGATAAATAATATTACTCATGAGTTCCTCTATCAAACTTTTTAAAATATTTATCTATTTCATCTCTCATTTCAATTCCAACATTTTCAAAACAATTCTAAAGAATTTCATACGTACCTTCTCCACCTAAGAAATCCCAAAATTCTTCTGCCACTTTTAACTCAGTTTCCAGATCAAGCATACCAGCCATTGTCCATCTACTATATGGTTTTGGTGAATATGGATTATATGGGATAGCAATTAATGTATTGATTTCTATATTTTGATTTTCAGCAAGTTTTATAGCTGTCCATTCAAGTAAAGTTCTTTTAAATTCTTTAAATCCATCTTTGTTTGGTTTTGCAGTTTTAATATCAATTAGATATAATTCATTATTATTTCCCTCGATAAAAACATCTGCAATAGTAGGTTTAACAGTTCTTAATTCTCCCTCTCTGCATACCTTCCGGAGCCTTTCAATTTCTTCATTTTTATTTGGGCTTTTACTTGCAGATGTTAGATCATCCATAATTTTCTGTATTTCAAATAGAGCAGCGGTACTAATTTGTGTACCTACTTTTTCTTGTTTTTTTACAATTTTATAATTTGATGATGCCAATGTTACAGCAACAGGTTCAAAAATAGTTGTTCCAAAATTTGTATTTAGTGAATGAATAAATTTATATAATACTAATCGATCCTTTCCGAGTAGTCTGGTATGAAATGGCATATAAGCAGGTTCAGGATTATATGTTGCGAACCTTTTTCTTAAACTATTCTTTATAGTATTTTCAATTAATTCTATTTGATTTTTTTGTAAAGCCATTATTTTCTCTTCAATTGAAATATTATTTCTGAATAAGCATTTTTATCTTTTTCGGTACGATTTAAGACAGGTCTTTTATATTGATTAACAATTTTCAAGTTAGACTTTTCAGCAATTTGCGGATACAAATTATATTTGTCGTTCGCCACAAGGAAAATATTAAAGTCATCACGCAAATATTTTTGAGAATTGATTAAAACATTCGCGATTCCTTCTACATATGAGTTTCTAGCATTAATTCCTTGCCCTTTAAAAAGTGGACCTATTTCCAACTCATCATTCCTATCAAATCCAAATAAATCATAAGCATGTTGTTCATGATAATCAATCAATCCAACATATGGCGGGCTAGAGAAAATTCCACTAATTTTTTTACTTTTTACTTTTTCATAGAGTTCTTTGTTTTTTAATTTTATTACATTAAAAATATCTATTGTTCTTGAATCTCCTTGTAAACAAATTTGTTCAGTTTCTGTTCTTAACTTTTTAAATTCTTCTAATCGCTTTAATGTATCCTTTGAATATCGTTCCCACCAAGATAAAATCGAAAATAATGGTTTGCAGATTTTTCCATGTTTTCTACAATAATAAGTTGTAGAAACTGGTTTTACTAAAGTTCCTAAATCCGCGTGAGTTGTTGCACGACATGAACGAATTGTACGACTTAGAATAATTGTTAGAATTTTTTTTGTCCGTATATTTTGTATTTTTTTTAATTGTTTAAAAACAAAATCAATTTCTCTTTTTACAGGTATTAAAAACCAATTCTCAAGAAATCCATTCGCATTATCTAATAGTAATTCAATGTTATATTTCTTTACTAAATCAAAAAATATTTTTTGAAATTCTTTTTCTTTCTGAGGGCAATATTCTTTACTATTTATTTCGCCATTTCTTATTTGTATTTTGAATTTTGGAGATGGAAAAAATTCTTTATTAAATATGCTTAATTCTTTTAGCAATTCGCTTTCAAAAAGTAAATTATTTGATGCACTAGTAAATTCTTTTAACGACTTTGTAATTTCATAAATCTTTAAATGCAAATCATTAAAATCATATTTGCAAATTTTCGCATTAGAAATTAAAGCATTGAATGCCGAAATATCTATACCAATTGCATTCATTCCCAACTCATTAGCTTGAACCAATGTTGTGCCACTTCCACAAAAAGGGTCTAAAACAACATCATCTTTTTGAAAAAATGTTTGTGTTTTAAATTCATCTTTATGGTCATCTAAAAAATATTCAACCAATTGTGGAATAAATTTCCCTTTATATGGATGCAATCTATGAACATGTTTTGTAGTTTCTTTTTCCTTTTTATTTTCAAAAGATAAAGTCCAATTTAGATCATCTCCAAGCTTTTTCTTCCAACTTTCTTCTCTTGAATTTGAAAATTTACTGTAATATTTCTCTATTTGATCTTTACAAACTAACAAATTACCCTTATTACCTTTTTTGTCTACTCTTCCGTATTGTATTAAATAACTTATATTTGACGAAGTAATATTTCTATTAAATTTCTTTGAAGCCCAAATACTAGCTTCCTTCACTGTTAAAAGATTCTCACTCATTTAGAATTATTTACCATTTTTAATTAAAGATTCATACAATTCCGAAACTAACAAACCCAGCATTATTAAACCTGCACCAATATATCCAAAATTAGTTATTTCTTCTCCTAAAAAGAGGAATGACAGAAATGTTGCAAAAATCGGTTCAAATGAAAAAATAATTCCAGCTTTAGCAGGCGTAACATTCTTCTGATATTTTGTATGCAAAGCTGTAGTAAGTAATGTTGTAAAAATTGATGTATAAATTAGGGCATAAATTAAATTGTTAGTAATTTCAATTTTCATCTTCTCCAGTTCATAAATCTCAAATAGAAAAGAAAATATTATTGCAAAAACTGCAGTTGCTAAAATTTGAAAAAAGAGAAGTAAAAAGAAATCATATTGGTTAGTTTTTATATCTAACATAACAATATAAATTGCAAAAAAGAAAGCGCAAGCTAATGTTAAAGCATCGCCAACATTAAAATTTGAACCAATATCTTTGAATAGATTTAAAATGGAATCACCACCACTTGATAAAAAACTAATACCCAATGTTACAAAAAATACACCGAGCATAACTCCTTTTGTTGGTGGTCTTTTTTCAATAATAACTTGTAGAATTGGAACTAAAATAACAACAGTTCCGGTTAAAAAACTTGATTTAATTACACTTGTATATTGCAACCCCATAGTTTGAACGACAAAACCAAGAAAGAGAAAAACTCCAAGTAACAATCCGGCTTTTGCAGCATTTGCATTTATTTTCTTTTTTATTATGAATGGTAATAGAATTAAAGCGACTATCGAAAATCTTATTGCAACAAATAAAATGGGAGATATATCACTAAGAGCTTCCTTAACTACAGGGAATGTTGCTCCCCAAAGTAAGGTTATAAAAATAAGTATTAACTCTGATTTATATTTTGTTTTTTTATCTATCAATATAGAATTGTGAATTTAATTTTTTTATTTATTGTCTTTTATTTAGTATTGCACTAAATATTTTTTTATTCAGAATATCCAAATCTTCTTAAAGCATTTTTATCTTTACGCCAATTTTCTGCAACCTTTACGCGTAATTCCAAGTAAACTTTTCGCATTAAAAACTCTTCTACAGAAGTTCTTGCAACTGCTCCAAGTTTTTTAATTTTGCTTCCTCCCTTACCCAAAATTATTGGTTTTTGCGATTCTCTTTCAACAATTATTACAGCGGAAATATAATCTTTTCCTCTTTCTCGCTCTTTAAATTGTTCAATCACAACTTCAACGCTATAAGGAATTTCGTCATGATATTGTTCAAAAATTTTTTCTCTAATTTTCTCTGAAACAAAAAATCTATCGGGTTCATCTGTTAATTGGTCATCAGGATAAAATTTGGGATGAACAGGTAAAAATTCAATTACTTCATTTTTAAGACTTTTTATATTATATCCTTCTAATGCAGAAAGCGGAATTATCGAATCAAAAATTCCCATTTCATCAAACTTGGAAATCATTTTAGTAACAATTTGCTTGTTAGATAAATCAATTTTATTAATTACTAAAATTTTTCTTTTTCGTTTTGAGTTTAGAATTGTCTTAAATTTTTCATCTTCAAAAATCTTTTTCTCTTTTTCAAAACTTTTAAGAGTAATCATAAAAACAATAATATCTGCATCTTTTACTGCGGTATCTATGTATTTAACTAACTTTTCTTGCATTAAATATTTTGGGTCAAGAATTCCGGGAGTATCCAGAAAAATTACTTGATAATTTTCTTCCGATAAAATACCCAAAACTTTTTTTCTTGTAGTTTGAGGTTTATTGGTAATTATTGATAAGTCCTCTCCTACAAGTTTATTCATTAAGGTTGATTTACCAACATTTGGTTCACCAACAATTGTTACAAATCCGGATTTTGTTTCCATAATAATTTCTTGTTTTTAATGGCTAAAGATAAGTAAAATTAGGAATGAAATTTAGAGAGATTTATTAAGAAGAGAAAAACGTGAGAATGTAAGACGGAAGACGGAAGACGTAGAGACGGAAGACGGAAGACGTAGAGACGGAAGACGGGAAGACGGAAAGACGGAAAGACGTAAAACAAAGAGACGTAAAAACAAAAAGTAAAGACACATATTCTGGTGGCTTTGTCGCTACTCCTTTCAAAAAAAAGTTTTTTTTAAGTAACTCAGCCTTTCCAGGCTGAGAGAAAACAAAACCCAAAAAACTAAAAGCAAACACAGACTGGAAAGTCTGTGCTACTGAAAGCCCATAAAAATATCAAATATTATTAAAGTAAGTATCAACGAGTAGTAGATAACACCAAGGAATTTTTTACGGCGTAACTGTAACATCTTAATTCAAATCATCTCTATTTATTTTTTATATCACCCCTATGGAGTTTTTTTTGCAAGAGCTTTTACTTTGTTGCTAAAAAAGACATTTAACAAAATGAGTAGAATAATAAAATTATTTTTTGCAACTTTTACTCCATTATATTATTAAAAATTTACATACTTATTTAAAAATCTTGATTTAAAATCACCCCAATTTATTCTTGTATCAGTTCCGAAATATTTTGTTTCATCAAGAAGAATATTATCTTTAACCAAGTAAATCCCATCTGTATTTACATTCGGAACCAAAGCTAGTTCGTAATCCCGTTTTTCTGTAATTTTAATAGCCAAACAGACAAGATATTCTTGATTTAGTTCAAACTGATTTTCTGTTTTTTTCCACATATCCATATAGTAAAATTCAAGCTCATCCCCTTTATTAAAAGTGCTTTCTCCCTTTATAATATCAATTACAGAACCTCCTATTACTGTCTTGGGCATGCTAAATGAGACTGGGGCTTTTGTTTTGTAGGTTTTTGTATCAATGCTATTAATCCTAACTTTTAAAATTAGAGGTATATCTAAAAATTCAGCTTGTTTCTCATATCCTTTTTTTTTCATATTGTCTTTTAAAATTGTAGTAAAAATATCTATACTCATTACGTCGTATCTTCCTTTTTTAATCTCTTGTTCAACTTCTATTTCATCATCTATCATATTCTTTTTAAATAATACCGGATTTTCTAGCATTGCCTTATTAAACTTTCGAGCTAGATCAAGAATTATTCCCTTATCCATTGTTTCTATTTTCTTCAATGTTTCCATATTTGCATCAGGTATTCTAGTCTTTTGTTTTTCTTCGAAAGTCATGTTGCTCTTATTAAGCGAAGTTTTGGGGACAATAACATTACGTGTATATTGTTTTATAGTATTGAACCAATCATCAATGGCAGTATTTTGATTTTGAGCGATAAGATTAGAGAATAATATTAGAAATAATAATCTTTGCATACATTTTTCCTTAATTAAAATGAGATCCAATTTATTAAAGTTTTTAATATTCCAACTAAAAAAAACATACAGAGAAAAAGTTCCTATTGTTCTTTCCTCTTAATTGACTACTAAATATGGAGGTTGATATGTTTATCCAATTTAATTAATGAGTTGTTGTTTAAAAACAACAATATATATCTGGATCTTATTAGAATGATATAGTAATAAAATTGATAATATCTAAATTAATATTTTTAATTTAAAATTGCTCTTTTAAAATAAATCAATTGCGATATACGGATTGCCTCAAAAAAAAGGTAACCGAAAGTAATTTTTAGAAAAGACATTACGCCATAATAATTGTAACCGAAAAAAAGGAAATTATTACGAGCACGACAAGCAAAAAAGAATATTGAACTCTAAAAATTGTTACACAGACTTTCCCAAATAAGTGTATCTATAATTCTTTTAATTTTTCTTTTAGAGCTTTATGGGAATTTATATTAAAATAAAAACCCACTAAAATTATAAAGCTAAACAAACCGGTTACAGTTTTAAAAATATCTGTTCTTATAAATTCTGTAAAATAATTTACAAAAGGAATTATGTTTTCTTTGTAACTACTTGTATAAGTAAGAGCATCTTGTACAATTGGAAGATGACCTAAAAGATAGAAAAAACCATAAAGTAATATAACCAACAATAGAACAAATATTGTAATAACTCCTCTGAACAAATAATTTTTATTATAACGCTCACTTAATTTTCCAACTATTTTATTCATAACAAGTTCAGTAAAATTATCGGAAACATATTTTAACGGAATTTCGGTAAGAGAATTGTGTACAAATTTGTGAGCAATAATTTTTGTTTTAAATTCTTCATTAGTATTTATTAATTCATTAACTTCATCAAGTTCTTGTCTGTTTAATTCGTTATCAACAACCTTATTTAAAATGTCATTATAATTTTTCATAATAATTCCTCTTGATAATTATGTTCAAGAAGTAAATCTCTTAATAAGTTTCTTGACCTATGTAGTAAAACTTTTGCGTTTACCAATGAAACATCCATTACTTCACTTATATCTTTTAGAGAAAATCCATCTAAATAAAAAAGAATTAAAACTAAAGAATTTTTAATCGGTAATTTATCAACCATGGTTATTAAGTAATCTTTAGCATTTTCTGTTAAACTGTAAACTTCGTTATCATCCTCTTTTAATGTATGGAAATCATCTATTGAACCCATTTCCATTTGAACTTGTCGTTTTTTATTAGAAATAACTGTTAATCCGGTATTATATACAATTCTATAAAACCAAGTAGAAAACTTTGAATCTTTTCTAAAGGATTTTAGTGAGTTAAATGCCTTAATAAAACTATCTTGAAGTGCTTCTTCAGCATCCATTTTATTTTTAACAATGCTGCATAAAAGCGAAAAAGCTCTATCTTTATACTTCTCTATTATTAATGCATAATCGTTCCGATTACCTTTCAAAATTGAATCAATTATTTCATTATCAGTTAAATCTTTCATTTCAATATTTTAGACCAAATTTAGATTTAAAGGTTACAAATTTTTATTAACATTTTCTGTAACCTTTTGGTATTGTAATTGAGTCAAAAAGAGTGAATGAAAAATTTAATGTTTTTTTATACTAAAGGAGATAAAATTATGGACGGAAATAGTTTGTACCTTGTTCAAGAAATAATGGGTCCATTAACAGGAATAATATTTTTTATAACTATGGGTTTGGTTATTGCAACATACCTTTATTTTAGATCGCGAGAAAGACAAATGATTATAGAAAAAGGATTATCACCGGAACAAATAAATGAAACATTCAGGTCTAAAAAAAATCCTTATATTTGGCTAAAATTAGGAATAATTATAATTGGTGCAGGCATAGGAATTGGCTTAGGAGTAATTTTTAACCATGCAGATGTTAATGTAGGTTTTATTCCCTTATCTATAATTACCTTTATTGGTATTGGATTTGTGGCGGCATTTTTCGTTTCAAGAAAGTATGAAAAAGAAGATGAGAAAGAAAGAATAAACTAAAATAACATTTAAATATTTATTACTTACTAAATATTTTCTTTCTCAAAAGAACTTTTTCTTTAATTTGGTTTATCATTTTTCACTCATAGTGTTAAGTGCTAAAAGTTTGTTAGATAAAGATTCGTTTTGTACAAAGTTAAGCATTAAAACGATGACGGATATTTTGTTATAAATTTTTATCATTGGGTTCTATTGAATCTTCAATTTTAATATTAATTTTATTTAAAGAAACATTTATATTATGGAAAGGCTCACCAAAAATGAGAGAGGTATTTAAAGATTAAATTTCTGCTACTTTTATATTTATTGCTCTATTTTAATATCGTATTTTGTCAAAAGTCCTATAACATTTTCAGTTGAAAACTTTGCTTTCTTTATTCGATTTAATTCAGGATCAATTATAAAATTATATGCAGTTTTAAAATCAACATTTTCTAGTATTGTCTTTTCAAAAATAGCTCTCGACAAATCGCAGTTTTCAAAAGTAGAATTTGTTAAATCACATTCACTAAAATCTGTCTCGTGCAATTTTGAGTTCTTAAATTTAGTATTCTTTAATTTTATTTTATAAAATATAGAATGGTTTAACACACAATTTTCAAACGATACTTCAAACCCAAATTCATTGCAATTTCCGAAGTCCAATCCTAACATTTTACAATCTTTAAATGTTACGGATCTAAATGCTGTTCCCATTAAATTAACCATACTTAGATTACAGTTTATAAATTTGCACTCCGAAAATATTATTTGAGATAGGTCTGAGTTGGAGAAATTACAATTGGAGAATATGCAATATTCATATTCTCCTTTTTTAAGTGATTTTTCTGTAAAAACCAAGTTATCAAATTTTTTATCTTCTATATACATTTCCATCTTTGATTATCTAAATTCAGAATTCTGGTTTTCACATACACCTAAGATGAAATATAGATAACTTTATTTCATCTTAGAATTTTAATATTTAAGCTAACTCTTTTTCTTCTAACCAACGTTGAGCATCTAAAGCTGCCATACAACCTGTTCCCGCAGCAGTAACTGCTTGACGATATGTTTTATCAGCAACATCACCAGCAGCAAACACACCTTCAACATTTGTATAAGTTGAACCTGGTTTTACTATTAAATAACCTGTTTCATCCATATCAAGTTTTCCTTCAAAAACCTTTGTATTTGGTTGGTGTCCAATTGCAATAAAAATACCATCAGTAGAAATTTCTTCTTCCGAACCATCAACTGTATTAGTTAATATTGCTCCGGTAACTTTTTTATTACCCATTGCATCTTTTCCGCCAACAACTTCTTTAAGAGTTCTGTTTATTGCAAAAGTAATTTTCGGATTTTTCTTTGCTCTTTCTAACATAATTTTTGAAGCTCTAAATCCTTCTCTTCTGTGAACCAATACTACTTCCGAAGCAAAATTTGTTAAATAAATAGCTTCTTCCAAAGCAGTATCTCCGCCACCAATAACTAAAACTTTTAATCCTTTATAGAAAAATCCATCACAAGTTGCACAAGCAGAAACTCCATAACCCATATATTCGGTTTCAGTTGGTAAACCAAGTAATTTTGCACTTGCACCTGTAGAAATTATTACAGAATCTGCAGTAATCTCTTCTTCACCTGCTTTTAATTTGAATGGTCTTTCCGAAAAATCAACTTCTGTAATTTCTTTAAATTCAGTTTTTGTACCAAATCTTACTGCTTGTTTACGCATTACATCCATTAATTCCGGACCTTGAATTCCATTTTCAAATCCCGGAAAGTTTTCTACTTCAGTAGTAATTGTTAATTGACCGCCAGGTTGCATTCCTTCGTAAATTACAGGATTTAGATTTGCTCTGGCTGTATAAATTGCTGCTGTTAATCCGGCAGGACCAGAACCAATTATTACAACTTTATGATGATTATCTGACATTTTGTTACTCCATATTTTAATTTTTTAATTTAATCTCACCCGAAAGAATAATAGACAATTAAATATCTCATATTCGTTCGGCATCACTTTTATTTTCTTCTATTAGATTCATTTTTTTTGGTTTAGTTTCAAATCTTTTTGTAAATGATTTGCATTTCTTTTTAAGCCTTTAGCTCTTGCTCGTAAAATTGGGCTTTCTTCAAATCTTTTCTTAAAAGTACTGTTGGTTAAGTTTTCTATTTCTCCATAATTTAGAATTCTATTTTGACCTTCTAAAAAATCTTTAATTTCAGTCTGTTTTGCAAATCGTTTATTCCACGGACAAACATCCTGACAAATATCACAACCAAAAACTAAATCATTAAATTTACCAACAAATTTTTCAGAAATCTCTTTTTTATTTTCAATTGTCAAATAAGAAATACATTTATTTGCATCTACAACATAATCTTCAACAATTGCTTCAGTCGGGCATGCATCAATACAAGCGGTACAACTTCCGCAAGAATCTTTTATCTCTAAATTATATTGTTCAAAATTATAATTAGTAAAAATATTTGAAATAAAAAACCAGCTACCAATTTCTTTGTTAATAATATTACTATGTTTCCCTTGCCAGCCAAGTCCGGCTTTTACCGCCCAAACTTTATCCATTGAAGGACCGGTATCAACATAGCTTTTCGTTTCTATTTCAGGAATTATTTCTTTCAAGTAATCTTTAAAAACTTCTAATTTTTCCCAAAGTACATAATGATAATCTCTTCCCCAAGCGTATTTTGAAACCTTACCGGAGTTTTCAGTTTCTTCATATTTATCATCTACATAATAATTCATTCCCAAAGAAATTACACTTTTACAATTATTTAATATTTCTCGTATGTCTTTTCGCTTATCTACATTTTGCTCCATATATTTCATTCCGGCTTGATATGAATTTGCGAGCCATTCTTCTAAATTTTCAATTTCTTTAGTAAGAATTTGAAAAGGAGCAAACCCGATTAAATCGAATCCCATTTCTTTTGATTTTGATATAATTTTTTGTTTAAGCATTTATTTATTATGACGCTTTATTTTTCATTTATTAGCTTCCGACAATCCATCAAAAAATAGTACAACCAGAATGAAAATTTTACGAAGTTACCAATTGAGTTCTTTAGCTGTTACTTTAGCGTAAATTTTGTCATCTATAATCTTTACAGAATATGTTTCTAATCCTTTGGTTCTATTGTTAAGCTTTCCATTTTTTAAGTTAAATTTCCATTTATGTAATGGACAAACCACATAATCATTTTCTACAAATCCTTCGTGAATTATTGATGCATGTTGATGGGGGCAAATATTATTTACAACAAATATTTCATCTTTAATTTTAAATACTGCAATATCAACATCATTTATAACAAATTTTGCTCTTCCATCTTTGTTAAGATCATTAATATTACATATAAAACTAAATCCTTCCAAATATTTCAATTTTATATCTCTTTAACAATTTGATCGAACATAAAACCTTTTTCTGTTTTTCGAATTGTTGCTCCAACATTTATATTATCATGTCCAAAAATTAATTGCCAATTTTGATCAACAGCTAATTGCAAGTATTTCTGCTTTTCTTCTACTGTTTTTAAAGGTTCAAGATCATAACCAGCAACATAAGGAATTTGAATGTGAGCCATTGTTGGAAGTAAATCTCCACAAAATAAATATGTATTAGTAGAATCGGATATTTTAATTACTTGCTGTGCAAATGTGTGCCCATTAACAGGCAAAAACTGAATCTCATCATCAAAAAAAGATTCGCCATCTACTAAATCTAAAATTCCTTCATCATTTAAAGGCATAAATGTATTAGGAATATAACTCCCCTTATCTCTTGCAGAGGGTTTTAGTGCCCATTCAAATTGCTTTTTCTGAACATAATATTTAGCATTTGGAAATGCCGGAACAAATTTACCGTTTTCAATTTTTGTAGAACCACCTGTATGATCAAAATGCAAATGTGTAAGAATTACATCGGTAATATCTTCAGGTTTAAGTCCATTTTTCTCTAAGGATTTCTGTAATGTATTTTTAGAAAAATCTACTTTATAAATAGACATAAATTTTTCGTCCCAATTTTCACCCATTCCGGTTTCTACCAAAATCTTTTTGGAATCAGATTCTAATAATAAGCATCTTCCACCAAGTGTAATTCTGTTCTTTTCATCTGCAGGATTTGTTTTTTGCCAAAGAGGTTTAGGAATAATTCCAAACATTGCTCCACCATCTAAGCCAAATGTTCCTGTCTCTAAAACTGTAAGTTTATATTTTCCTATTTGCATAAAGTTCCTAAAGTTTACATTCTAAAATAAAAAAACCGTATAAGAAATTCTTATACGGTTTAATATACATAAACTAATATATATATAATTTTCTATTCTCCCAACTCTGCCAATTGGTCTTTTCTAGCTAGTAAAACTTCTTCATCTTCTACACGGTCAGGATCCGGGATGCAACAATCCACTGGGCAAACAGAGGCACACTGAGGTTCATCAAAAAAGCCTTTACATTCTGTACACTTATCAGGTACTATATAAAAATATTCATCTGAGTAAAAGCCTTCAGCACCTGAAGGAGCAGCATCACCATCACCATAAGAATTACCACCTAAGTTCCATTCCGTTCCATTTTCATAAATAGCAGTATTTGGACATTCAGGTTCACACGCACCACAATTGATGCATTCGTCTGTTATCATTATAGCCATAATATTTCTCCTTGCATAATTTTAGTTAATGAATTCAATTGTTGGAATATTTTTTATTACATCATCAGTAGAATCCAATTTTTCTAAAAGAACATCTATTTCAAATCTTAATTCAGTAATATTCATATTATAAAAACTAGGCTCAAACCCTTTTAGTTTACAATTACCTTTAGTAAGCTGACTTTTTGCTCCTTTTAAATTACCACAAATTAAATGGTAACACCCAACAGAAATTTGAACTAAACCTTGAAAAAAGAGTTTCTCATTTGAGGCAGCTTCAAACCAAATATCTTCAAAATAATCATGTGCTTCAAAAAAATTGTAATTGTTAAATAATTCTACTCCTTCTGAAATATTTGTCATGTTATATCCAATTATAAGAATTCAAAAATACAATAGCAAGCTATTTGTATTATTTAAGTGAAAAAAGATTTATGTTTATAGTATTTTTATTTGGACTTAGTAAAAATACTAATAAGAAAAAGAAGCTAAATTATTGATTTGAAAAGGTTTACCAACTTCCACTTGCTCCACCGCCGCCAAAGCTACCACCTCCGCCAGAGAAACCTCCAAAACCACCACCGCCAAATCCTCCGGAAGATCTTCCACCTAAGCTTCCAAGACCTCCCATATAAATCATTCCGCTGCCTCTGCCACCTCGTCCTTTACCTCTACTCATCATAAAAATCATGATAATAATTATTATTATTAATCTAATGGGAATTTTGGTTACTTCATCTTTTGGAGCGTCCCCTTTATATTCACCTCTTGTGGCAGCAATTATTCCTTTTAAACCGGCAAGGGTTCCTTCATAATATTGATTTTTTCTAAAATAAGGAGCTACATCATTTCTAATAATAGAGCTGGCTAAAGCATCGGGCAAAGCACCTTCTAAGCCATAGCCAACTTCAATTCTGGCTTTTCTATCTTTTTTTGCAACAAAGAACAAAACACCGTTATCATTCTCTTTGGTACCAATTTTATTATGTTCGGCTGTTTCATGTGTATACATTTCTATTGGATAACCATTAAGGGAATTGATCATAAGAAAAACAATTTGATTTGATGTAGAATCTTGAACAGATTTTAATCCGGTATTTAAATAACTAACTTGTTCATTAGTTAAAGTTCCTGTAAAATCAGTAGTATACTGCTTAAGAGTAGGAATATCTTGAGCAATTATAGTTATGCTAAAGAACAATATTAAAAAGAATTTTTTCATTCGCTAAAATTCTACTTTCGGAGCTTGTTCTGAACCGGCTACTGCTTTGAAATATTGTTTTTGCATAAATCCTGCAAATCCGGCTATAATATTTCCGGGAAATTTTCTAATTGTTGTATTATAATTTTGAACAACATTGTTAAACTTTTTTCTTTCTACAGAAATTCTATTTTCAGTTCCCTCTAATTGTGCTTGTAATTGAGAAAAATTTTCGTTGGCTTTTAATTGTGGATAATTTTCAACTGTAACCAATAATCTAGAAAGTGCACTACCCAAACCATCTTGAGCAGATTGGAATTGTGCAAAAGCATTTGGATCACTTAACATATCGGAAGTCATATTAATCTGGTTTACCTTAGCTCTAGCTTCTGTAACAGCAGTATATGTATCTTTCTCAAAATCAGCAACACCTTTTACAGTATTTACTAAATTCGGAATTAAATCTGCTCTTCTTTGATATTGGTTCTCTACTTGGCTCCAAGCAGATGTAACTCCTTCATCTAGTCCAACCAAATTATTATAAACACCAGTTCCCCACATTATTACACCAATTACAAATACAGCAATAACAATTAAAATTCCTAATCCTTTCCCCATTTATTTTTCTCCTCAATAAATATTAAATTCATCCATTTTGTCATTCCCAAATATTTTAATCGGGAATTTATTTTAAGTATTGTTCGGTACAAAATTTAACTAACCAAATATTTTAATTTGTTAAACTTCTAACCGGAGCAGGAATCCTGCCACCTCTTCCTACAAAGTTACTACTTGATAAGTTCCGAACATTCATAATTGGTGCTTTTCCTAGCAAACCACCATAATCAATATAATCACCTATCTTCTTGCCATAAGCAGGAATGAGTCTTGCTGATGTAGTTTTATCGTTAATAATACCAATAGCACATTCATCCGAAATTATTCCGGCAATTGTAGCAGCCGGAGTATCACCAGGGATAGCAATCATATCTAGCCCAACAGAACAAACCGCTGTCATTGCTTCTAATTTTTCTAATGATAGATTTCCCTTTTCAGCAGCATCTATCATTGCTTGGTCTTCACTTACAGGAATAAAAGCACCACTCATACCTCCAACGGATGAACTAGCCATTAATCCGGCTTTTTTAACCGAATCGTTCAACATTGCTAAAGCAGCAGTAGTTCCGGGAGCACCAACATCTTCAACACCCATAGCTTTTAGAATATCACCAATACTATCTCCGGGAGCCGGAGTTGGAGCTAAAGAAATATCAACTATTCCAAATGGAACTCCATGCTTTTCAGCAACTTCTCTTCCTAATAATTCACCTGCACGAGTAATTTTAAAAACTGTTTTTTTAATTACTTCTGCTAAATCTTGTAAATCTACAGTTCCTGCATTTTTAATTGCATCAAGTACAACACCGGGACCACTAATTCCTACATTAAGAACAACTTCCGGTTCACTCACACCATGAAATGCTCCAGCAACAAAAGGATTATCTTCCGGCACATTACAGAAAACAACAAGTTTTGCACAACCAATTGAGTCTCTATCTTTTGTATTTTCGGCAGTTTGCTTAATTACATCAGACATCATTAAAACTGCGTCCATATTTATTCCGGCTTTGGTAGATGCAACATTAATGCTAGAACAAATTCGTTGTGTTTCAGTTAATACTGTAGGAATTGATTTTATTAGCTCTCGTTCACCAAGAGTCATTCCCTTTTGTACTAATGCTGAATATCCGGCTAGATAATCAACTCCTATTTCACCGGCAGCTTTATCAAGAACTCTAGCTATTTCAGTAAATTCATCAGCTCTAAAAGAGTCGAATGGAATTGAGGCCGGAGTAATTGACACTCTTTTATTAGCAATAGAAACACCATATTGTCTTTCTATCTCATTAGCATACTTTACATGGTTTTTTCCATATTTTGTAATTTTCTCATAAACCTTTTGCTTAGCAACATTTATATTTCTATCAAAACAATCTCTTAAACTAATTCCTAGAGTTACTGTTCTTATATCAAAATGCTCAATCTCGGTCATTTTGATTGTGTCAAGAATTTCCTCAAAATCATACTGCATTTAATATTCTCCTCAAATTTTAAACTCTATGCATGTGTCTAAAAAGATCTTCATGCTGTAAGTAAATTTTAATTTTTAACTTATCTGCAATAGTATTTAAATCATTTTGTAATTGAGTCAAATCCTTAGAAGAATTTGAAATATCCAAAACGATAATCATTGTGTAGAACTTACCCATTATTTTTTGGCTAAGATCATTAATATCAACATTAGCCTCACTTAAAGCCTGTGTTACGCCTGCAACAATGCCGGGATGATTCATACCAAATGATGTTAAGATAACATTGCCTGATGATTTTGAAGGAGATGTATGAGAAACTAATGTATTAGTATTTCCTACAGCTTTGCTAACTACAGCTTTAACTTTTTCTGCTGTTGCATTTTCACCTAAATCTTGAATTGCTTGTAGTGTTATCTTTCTGATTTCATCTTCTGTAAGTGCCAACTTAAACTTCCTTATAGATTATTTATAATTTTTCTTTTCTAAATTTAGATCATTTTGAACAATTAAAATAACAAAAGGATCTAAAAAATTAATTTTTACTTTTAATTAGAGAACCAAAAATTGAGATTATAAAATTATTGATATAATTTCTTTAATTCTCTAGCAATCACCATTTTTTGAATTTCTGATGTTCCTTCATAAATTTCTGTAACTTTTGCATCTCTTAAAAATCTTTCAACATGATATTCTTTTACATAACCATAACCACCATGTATTTGAATAGCTTCTAAAGAATTATTTACCGCAACTTTTGATGCAAATAATTTAGCCATTGCAACTTCTTTTATAAAAGGTTTTCCTCTATCTCTTAAATCAGCAGCTTGTAATGTTAAAAGTTTTGCTGCTTCTAAATCTGTTGCCATTTCTGATAATTTAAACTGTATTCCTTGATGGTTAAAAATTTCGGTACCAAAAGCCTTGCGTTCATGTGCATATTTGAATGCGGCTTCAAATGCTCCCTCTGCAATTCCAACTGCTTGAGCAGCTATACCATATCTTCCACCATTTAGTGTATCCATAGCAAAATTGAATCCTTTACCAATTTCACCAACTATATTTTTTTCTGAAACTCTACAGTTAGTAAAGTTGAGAGTACATGTATCGGAACTTCTAATTCCTAATTTATCTTCCTTTACTCCGTGTTCAAACCCTTCAGTTCCTTTTTCAATAATAAAAGCAGTTATACCTTTATATTTTTTCTCTTTATCTGTTTGTGCCATAACAATAAAATAATCTGCTGATTGTCCATTCGTAATCCAATTTTTTGTACCATTCAAAATCCAATCATCGCCATCTTTTACCGCATAAGTGCGCTGTTGAGTTGCATCGCTACCAGCTTCCGGCTCAGATAAAGCAAATGCACCTAATTTTTTACCACTGGCAAGTGGTTTAAGAAAAGTATCTTTGATATAAGCACTTCCCCATTTTTCCAATCCTAATGTAACAAGCGAGTTGTTTACTGACATAATTACACCTGCCGATGCATCAACTTTAGAAATTTCAATCATAGCTAATACATATGAAACAGTATCCATACCCGCTCCATCATATTCGGGAGATATCATCATCCCCATAAAACCAAGTTCACCAAGTTTTTTTACAATATCAGTTGGAAATTTAGCTTCTTTATCTCTTTGAATTACTGTAGGTGCAATTTCAGCTTCAGCAAATTCTTTAGCAGCTTGCTGAATTAGTAATTGATCTTCACTTAATGAAAAATTCATTTACCACTCCAAAATAATTTAATTTAAAAAATAGGATGAATTTGGCTTAAACAATATAGATAAGGTAAATAATGATAATCTGAATATCAAATAAATTATTTTAATGGATGAAAAATTAGGAATATAAAAATCTTATCATATTTGTATATTTCTTTATATGATTCTTAAAAATAATAAAACACATCTTAAAAGTCTTAGTTTAAAAGAACTGCAAGAATTTGTTGTTGAACTAGGACATCCTAAATTCAGAGGCAAACAAATATTCAACTGGATGTATGATAATCTGATAGAACAATTTGATGAAATGAGCAATATTCCGGAATCGTTAAGAAAAGTGCTAAATGAAAAAGCTACTATCAATTCATTAAAACTAATTTCTACTCAAAATTCCGAAAACTCTGATACATTAAAATATCTTTTCCAGACATATGATGGTCATAAAATTGAATCTGTAATTATTCAGGAAAGTGATAGGCGTACTTTATGCCTTTCTACACAAGTTGGCTGTCCTTTAGATTGTAAGTTCTGTGCAACAGGCTTAATGGGATATACTAGAAATTTAACAGTAGGTGAAATAATTGATCAATATCTACTTGCAAACAAAGCTTTATCCCCTCAATCAATAACCAACATAGTTTTTATGGGCATGGGTGAACCATTATTAAATTATAATTCTACTGAAAAATCATTAAAAATATTATTACACGATTTAGGAAATAAAATTGGTAGAACAAGAATAACTGTTTCAACTGCCGGAATTCCTCATAATATAATTAAACTTGCAGAAAGTGGTACAAGAGTTAAACTTGCTCTTTCATTACATTCTTGTTTTGAAGATGTTAGAAGCAAAATAATGCCAATAAATATTAAGTATACGCTTAAAGAAAATATTGATGCACTAAAATATTATGCTAAAACCACCAAAACTAAAATAATGTTTGAATATACAATGTTAAAAGGAATTAACGATAGAGATGAAGATATAGCTGCATTAAAGAAGTTATGTAGCCAATTACCTTCAAAAGTAAATATTATTCCTTTCAACAGTATTGCACATATGGTTAATGGTGGATTTTCTGCTGAGCTAGAACCTACTGATCCGCAAAGAGTGCGTGAATTTGCAGATAAAATAATTACAAAAGATGTATTTGTAATGTTAAGAAATACCCAAGGTAATGATATTGCTGCTGCATGTGGTCAATTGGCAATAAAATCAAAAAAAGAAAAAACAAAAGTATTTTAATATGAAAAAACTGTCCCATTCAGAGATTTCAGAAAACAGAGCAACTTTAGAAACTATAAAAGATGTAAAAAAGCTACCTGTTGTTGTAGTTTTAAATTCAATACGAAGCAGTTACAATGTTGGCTCCATCTTTAGAACTTCAGATGGAGCAATGATAGAAAAACTTTTTCTATGTGGCTACACACCACATCCACCCAAAAAGGAAGTTTTAAAAACTGCTCTAGGTTCTCAAGATAGTGTTACATGGGAATTTCAGGAAGACCCTATTATAGTTGTAAAAGAACTAAAAGCTAAAGGATACACTATTTGCGCTTTAGAACAGACCACTAAAAATATTTCCTATTCAGAAGTTAAGAAGTCTGATCTTCCTCTTTGCTTAATTGTTGGAAATGAAATTAGTGGAGTTAGTCAAGAATTAATTAATCTTTGTGATATTTCAATTGAAATTCCGCAATACGGGATTAAACAATCTCTTAATGTAGCAGTTGCTTATGGAATTTCAATTTTTGAATTAAGGAGGATTTATGACTCAGAGTAAACCAGAAAACAATAAAATTGCAATAATTGGCGGAGGTACCGCTGCTTTAACAACAGCTTACTTTCTTTCTCCAAAATTTGATGTTACTATTTATGAAAAAGAAAAAGCTATCGGACAAAAACTTCTTGTTGCAGGAAAAGGTGGTTTTAATTTAACCAATAGTATAACAGGTAACGATTTAGCTAACAAATACACTCCTAAAAATTTTCTAAACAAATCGCTAACTAATTTCGATTCGCAAAATACAATAGATTGGATGCTTCAATTGGGAATTAAAACATTTGTTGGAACTAGTGGTCGAATATACCCTGAAAAAGTCCATAAACCAATTAGTGTTTTACAAGCCATTAAATCTTTTTTAATTAATAAGAATGTAAAAATTTTAAATGGTTATAAGTTTATTGGATTTGATAAAAACCAAACTCCAATAATTGAGAACAATAATGAACAAATAACATTAGAAGCCAATTATTATATATTTTCTCTTGGTGGAGCATCATGGCCGGCTACCGGTTCAGATGGTAAATGGATAAATGAATTTAATAAAATTGGAGTCAAAACAATTCCATTTGAACCTTCAAATTGTGGTATCAATATTAAATGGGGAGAAAATATACTTCAACATCATTTGGGCAAGCCAATAAAAAATGCAAATCTAATTGTTGATAAAGAAATTTTTACCGGTGAAGCAGTAATAACAGAATATGGACTAGAAGGAAATCTTGTTTATTCAGCAATACCTAAAATTAGAGAATCTTTGAAAAATGGAATAGCCAATATTTATTTAGATTTTAAACCAAATAATACTGAACACGAATTACACGAGAAAATTACAAATGAAGATTCTTCTTCAGATATATATAAATCTAAGCTCAATTTAAATTCTACTGAATTAGCATTATTAAAAAGCTTTACAAGTAAAAATGAATTTACAGATAAATCTAGTTTCATAAAAAATGTAAAAAAACTAGAAATAAAAATTGAATCATTAAGACCTATTGAAGAAGCAATTTCTACAGTTGGTGGAATTAGTATTGATGAATTAGATGAACATTTTTCTCTTAAAACTTTTCCTAAATTATTTACTATTGGAGAAATGGTTGACTGGGACGCACCAACCGGAGGCTTCCTGCTTCAAGCATGTTTCTCTATGGGAAAATATGTTGCAGACCATCTAAACAAGAACCTTTAATTAAAATAATTCCAAACTGATAAAAAAAATAATACTATTAAATAGTAAGGATAAAATGTTACATAAAAAAGTTCAAGACTTTGAGAAAGTGAAAATTGAAGCCGGTGAAAAAACTTCAATGCAGGTTTTAATATCCAACAAATTGGCTCCTAATTTTGCAATGAGAAAGTTTACTATTGAGTCGGGTGGATTTATGCCACTACACACAAATATTGTTGAACATGAACAATATGTTTTAGGCGGAAAAGCTGAAGTTCAAATTGGTAATAAAAAAATTATTGTTCAAAAAGATGATGTAGTTTATATACCAGGTGGAATTGAGCACAAGTACACAACTATTGGTGATGAAGATTTTGAATTTTTATGTGTAGTTCCTAATAAGGAAGATAAAATTGAAATAAAAAATAATTAAAATTCTCTAAGATAAGTTAGAGAAATAATCTTCCCCATTATCTTTAGTGTGAATTGCTAAAATATTTGCTCTTACTAAATTGATCAAAGTTCTTGAAGCTCTTCTGGAAGAAAGGTTTGCCAATTGGCTTAACTTTTTAGCGGTAATAAAATCATTTTCTGATAAATATTCAAAAACCACCTTTTCATTTTTACCAATAGAATAATTTTTTAATTTACTTTGATTGGAATGGGCTTGTAATAGTTTTATCATTTCTTTACTGGCAGGTACACTTTTATCTTTTACTCTTACATAAACTTGTGCAGTATTAAGATTTAATTTAGGTTGGTAGTCTTGAATTCTATGTGGTTTCATTTTTGATTCGGGAATTTCAAAAACCACTATTTCGTTCGACTTAATATCTATAAAATGAGTGAAGTATTTTAATTTTGGTTCGCAATAATTTTCAACAGTTTCTTTAACTAATTCGGAAATTTCCTTCTCGCTATCAACACCAAATATTTTTCCTTTATCATCAATTCCAAAAATTATAAATCCGCCGTTGGTATTCGCAAAGGCAATCATTTCCTTAGCAATTTTTTCATGCTCAGAGAATTTTTGTTTAAATTCTACATTAAGATTCTCGCCATCTTCAATTAACTTAATTAATTGCTTCCGGTTCATAAATAATTACTTAGGAATTTTATTGTTTTTGTCTTTTTTTACTTTTGGTTCAATTATATCTCTTTTGGGTAAGCTATTCAAAGTATCAATCATAGTTTCTTCAGATTTTCCATTGTTGGTATTTTTTAAAGAATCGAGTTGTGTCTCTTCTGGTAAAATATTATTAAGATTGTTTAGTGAATCAAGTCGTGCTTGTTCAGATTGTTTTATTGAATCTTGTATAGCCTGTAATTCTTTTTGTTTTTGCTTATAAGCAGTTAATTTAGGACGAATTGCTTTTGCATATATGCTTGTTCTATATTTTGTTGCTAGTGTATCATAAATTGAAGCAGCTGAATCAGGTTTTTCTAAATCATTTTCCAATATAAATCCAATAGTATAAAGTGATTTTGAAGCAAAGATTGATTTGGGATTTTCCTTATATATTTTGAAAAACTTGGTTATTGCACTATCATATTTAAGGGAATCATAAATTGCTTCTGCAATAACGTATTCATCCTCCACAGGATCTTTATTAAAATCATATATTGGAAGCCCTAATTGCTTAGCCGCTTCATTCCTAATTGGATCAAACTCAAATTCATTATAAACCAAATAAAACATACTATCTGCTTTTGCCTTATCTTTCTTTATAGCAAAATAATTTCCCATTGCGTAATAAGTTTGGGCTTTATTTGGGTTATTTTCTTTTTCCCTTAACGATTGCTTATAATAGTAAAATGCAGAATCAGGATTATCAAATTCAGAGAATAAAAGATTAGCCAGTTCAAAATAATTTTTACTATTTAATGCTTGTACAGAATCGACAGATATTTTAGGCCTTTTAGGAGCTTTATATTTAGATCTAATATTTCTTCTACTATTGCCTCTTCTTTTATTTACATCTTTATTATTGGTAACAATAGCATTTTTTATTGAGTCTTCTTTCACTTTTTCTACATAATCAATCGAATCACTAACAAATACTGATTCATCAGTTAGGTAGAGAAATTTTTTGTGTAAATTAGCTAATTTTCTATGATAACCAATATACTTATTCAAAAGTATCGACTTTGTTTTTGCAATTGATTTTAATTCTTGTGGGGCTAAAGAATTTGAAATTGACTTATAAAAAACTAAGGCACTATCATAATCGCGATAATAATTTTCTAAAACTTCTGCTCTATAAAAGCGTGCTATACCAGAAGCTTTTGTCTTTTTATAAGTAGTATCAACTTCGGTAAACTTATCTAATGCCGGCTCAATTTCTTGCCGTTCATAAAAGATTTTTCCTATTTCTAAATCGATATCGCCCCAATTATCAGAGAATGCATCTTGATCTCTTAAGTCTTGTAATAAAACTAACCCCTTATCTTCATTGCCAAGCTCTTTTGTAAGCTTTGCAGCTTCAAACTGACTTTTAAATTCGATTTCAAAAGTTGGAGAATACTCATTGACCTTAGCAAAGGTAGATTCCGCTGATTCATAATCCTCTACTTTTTTATAGAGTAAACCAAGTTCATATAAAACTTCGGCTTTTAACTCATCCTCAAAATCCAGACGCAACATTTCATAAATTTCGGAAATAGCTATATCATATTTTTCGTTATAAATTAAATAGGAAATTTTATTAACAAAAACTTCTATTAAAACATCATTTTCTTCAAGGGTTGCAGCTTCTTCCTTTACTTCATCAAGAATTTTTAAAGCTTTTGTAAACTCTCTAGTTTTAAGATATGTTTTACCAATCCATAGTTTATTTTCTAACTTAAATTCAGAATCTGCAATTGTTGCTAATTCATTAAACTTTCTTAATGCTCTTGAATAATTTTGCTGATAATAAAAACTTTTACCTGTCATCAATAAAGCATCTTCTACATAATCAGATTCTTTATGATATTGAAGAATTGCAGAAGTTCTTTCAATTACCTCATCAAATTTTTTAGTTATATTTTTTCTTGCTGGTTTTTCTTCAAAAACAAATAATTTTCTATCATCTTTAGATAGTTCCTTTTCTGTTTCTGTAAATATTCTATTAGCATTGTAATAAGTGTTAAAATAAGTTTTAAAATTTGTCCAAAATCCACAACCGGAAATAAATGATATTAAAATAAGAAGTATTAAATTTCTTCCTACCATTTTTTTATGATTTATATTTCTTAATAAATTTGATATTAATGAAATTTTATTCACTTACATTTTTCCATGACAATTTTTAAATTTTTTACCACTCCCACAATGGCAAGGATCATTTCGACCTATTTTTTTCTCAACCTTTATTGGTTGTTGTTTTCCTCTATTTGTACTTTCTTGAGCTGTATCTGAACCTTGTAAACCAAGATTTTGCGAAGAGTCTTTAATAGTTCTCATTCTTTGTTGCTGGGCTCTCTTAGCTTGTACTTCTTCCGGTTCTTGAGGGAAAAACTTGAAACAGAAAGCAACAACTTCATTTCTAATTTCGTTTACTAATGATACAAATAAGTGAAATGCTTCTGATTTATATTCTACTAATGGATCTTTCTGTCCATAAGCTCTTAAACCAATACCTTCTTTTAAGTCATCCATTTCGCGCAAATGCTCTTTCCATTTTTCATCAATCACACTTAGAACAGCATATCGTTCTAATCTCGCCATCAATTCGGCACCAAGCATTTCTTCTTTTTTTGCATAAAAATCTTTAGCAGCTTTTAATATTGTATCTTTTAATCCATCCTTACCTTGTTTTTCAAAAGCTTCCGGCTCAATATTAACTTCAATCAATAAATGCTGCATTAAATCAGATTTCAGTCCTTCAATATTTACATCATCAAAATACTTTTCTATAGTTTCTTCTAAATATTCTTCAAGTAATTCAAAAACTTCTACTTTTAATCTCTCACCTTCAAGTGCACGACCTCTTCGTTTGTAAATCACTTCTCTTTGCTGATTCATTACATCATCATATTCAAGAAGTCTTTTACGAATAGCAAAGTTATTTTCTTCAACCTTTTTCTGAGCACGTTCTACAGATTTTGTAATCATCGGATGAGTTAAAGCTTCACCTTCTTCAAAGCCTATACGACTCATAACACTCGTAACTTTATCACTACTAAACAATCTCATCAAATCATCTTCAAGTGAAATATAAAACTTTGAAGTTCCGGGATCACCTTGACGACCGGCACGACCTCTCAACTGTCTATCAATACGTCTAGATTCATGTCTTTCCGTTCCTAAAATATATAAACCACCTTTCTCAAGAATTCCTTCTCCTAACTTAATATCAGTACCACGACCAGCCATATTTGTTGCAATTGTTACAGCTCCGGGCTGACCTGCAAATGCTACAATTTCAGCTTCACTTTTATGTTGCTTTGCATTAAGAACGTTATGAGAAATTCCCTGACGTTTTAACATCCTACTTATTGTTTCGGAAAGTTCAACACTTGTTGTACCAACCAATACAGGTATTTTTTCTTCTTTTAATTCTTTTATTTTATTAATTACAGCATTTAGTTTTTCGCGTTTTGTTCTGTATATTAAATCATCTTGGTCATCACGGGCAATTGGTTTATTTGTTGGAACTACCACAACTTCAAGATTATAAATCTCTAAAAATTCACCTTCTTCTGTTTCAGCAGTACCTGTCATACCAGCTAATTTTTTATAAAGGCGAAAATAATTTTGAAGCGTAATTGTAGCCATAGTTTGAGTATCGCGTTCAACCTTTACATTTTCTTTTGCTTCAATAGCTTGATGTAAACCATCGGAATATCTTCTTCCCGGAAGTACACGACCGGTAAACTCATCAACAATTGCAATTTTACCATCTTCTGTAATTACATATTCATCATCTTTTTCAAATAAACTATATGCTTTTAATAATTGGTTTATTGTATGAATTCTATCCATTCTTTCACTATATAAATGATAGAGTTCATCTTTCTTTTTCAATTTTTCTTCATTCGATAAAGATTCATCGTTATCAATCTTTATTGTTTCTGTACCCAAGTCAGGAAGTACAAATAGTTCTTTTCCTTCAGCAGTACCAATACCTAATTCTTCTCTACCCTTTTCGGTCAAATTTATTGAATTATTTTTCTCATCAATAGCAAAATAAAGTTCTTCATCAATTTCGGGCATACGCTTTTCTTTTTCACGCAAAAATTCAAGCTCGGTTGCTGACATCAATTTTTTATATTCAGGCTCACTAAAAAGTTTTGCTAATTTTCTATTTTTAGGAAAACCTCTGTGTGCTCTTAATAAATGGATTCCGGCTTTTTCTTGATCTGTACCTTCATTAAGTAATTTCTCAGCTTCTTGAACAATTGAAGCAACAAGACTTGATTGTTTTCTAAAAAGCCTTTCTACTTTAGGTTTCATTTCATCAAATTTCTGATCTGTATTTCCCACTGGTCCGGAAATAATTAATGGCGTTCTGGCTTCATCAACCAAAACAGAATCAACCTCATCAACAATTGCATAGTTATGAACACGTTGTACACAATGCTCTTTATCAATTGCCATGTTGTCTCTTAAATAATCAAAACCAAATTCGTTATTTGTACCATAAGTTATATCACATTTATAAATCTCGCTTCTGGATTCTGTATCCATTGTATTTAAAATACACCCAACAGTTAAACCATGGAATTTAAATACTTCTCCCATCCATTCACTATCACGTTTTGCAAGGTAATCGTTAACTGTTACAACATGAACTCCTCTTCCGGTAAGTGCATTAAGATAAATTGGTAATGTAGCCACCAGGGTTTTACCTTCACCGGTAGCCATTTCCGCAATTTTTCCTTGATGTAAAACAACTCCACCCAATAACTGAACATCGTAAGGAATCATATTCCAAGTAATTTTACTACCCGCTGCATCCCAAGATTTTCCAACTAATTTTGCACAAGTAGCTTTTACAACAGCAAAAGCTTCAGGTAAAATTTCATTTAAAACTTCTTCATACTTTTCATCAAGCTCTTCATTTAGTTCACTCATTTCTTCATGAACCATATCAATATCACCGTTAAAATCATCAGCTTTCAGAGAAGTATTCAGTTTTTCAATTTGCTGCCTTAATTCAGCAGTTTCTTCATTAAGTTTATTCTTGAACTCTTCGGTTTTTTCTTTTAATTGCTCTTCCGAATAGTCTTTTATTGTTTCATATTCACTTTTAATTTGATCAACAATAGGCCATAATTCTTTTAATGCACGTGAATTTTTATCACCAAAAACCTTTTTAATTAAATCACTTATCATTCATTTACTCCATTTTTTCGCAAGTTTAAAGGTACTTAAAGCAGTTTTCAAATGCAAAAAAGAGGCTTTTACCAAAAAATGTACTGTCATGATATATATTTTTACTATCTGGTTTATTTTTGTTCTTAATTTTGTAAATAGATTTTCTTTTTAAAAGTCAAAAATTTTTACTGTATTATTAATTATTATACCTTACTTTTAATTGTTATAAATGATTACTATTACTAACAAAATAAAAATAAGCGAAAAAGAACTTGTTTTTAGCTTTATTAGAGCTTCTGGTCCTGGTGGGCAAAATGTAAATAAAGTATCAACAGCAGTTCAATTAAAATTTGATGTAAATAATTTTTCCGGTATTTCTGAAGATGTTAGAATTAGGATTAAAAAAAATGCGGGCAAACGAATTACTACAAACGGAATTTTAATAATTGAGGCTAAACGTTATAGAACACAAGAAAAAAATAAACAAGACGCTATTAATAGATTGGTAAGAATATTAAAAAAGTCTTTAGAAACTCCTAAAAAAAGGAAAGCTACAAAACCAACAAAGGCTTCTGCGGAAAAAAGAATTGGGAATAAAAAACAAAAATCTTCTAAAAAAAATTTAAGAAAAAAAATATCTGCAAAAAATATAGATTAAATATTGGAGTAAGCATTGAATAAAATTGAATTATTTAAACAAAAAATGAACACAGAAAATTTACCGAAAATTGTAATTGATACTTTTGAATTTTATTACGAAAAGCTTATTAAAGGAGAAACCGGACTCTTACCTGAAAATGATATTTCGGAAGTGCAAGAATTACCGGAGTATAATTCCTTGAACCAAAATAATGAAGAATTTGGTAAATCTGTGTTGGATAAAAGCGTTTTAATAAAGCTTAATGGTGGCTTGGGTACAAGTATGGGCTTAAGTGAAGCTAAATCACTATTAAAAATTAAAGATGATTTTACTTTTCTTGATATTATTGCAAAACAAGTTGAAGCAAGTAAAATTCCACTTGTTCTAATGAATAGCTTTAACACTCAAGAAAAATCTTTGGAACTATTAAAAAACTATCCGGCATTAAAAAGTGATATTCCTTTAGATTTTCTTCAACATAAAATTCCTAAAATTTCTGTTAGTGATTTTACTCCGGCTGAATACAAGCAAAATGAAAATCAAGAATGGTGCCCACCGGGGCATGGAGAAATTTATACAGCACTTGTTACAAGTGGAATGCTTGAAAAACTATTGGGTAAAGGAATAGAATATGCATTCATTTCCAACTCTGATAATCTTGGTGCAGTAATGGATTATAAAATTTTAGGATATTTTGCAGAAAATAAATTACCATTTTTAATGGAAGTTGCTGATAGAACTGAAGCAGATAAAAAAGGTGGTCATTTAGCAAAACTAAAAGACGGTCAATTGGTTTTAAGAGAATCTGCTCAATGCCCAAAAGAAGATGAAAGCAATTTTCAAAATGTGAACAAACATAAATATTTTAATACAAATAATATTTGGATAAACTTAAAACAACTAAAAAAAGTAATGGAAGAAAAAGATAATATTATCGGACTTCCGATGATTGTAAACAAAAAGAATGTAAATCCTAAAGATTCAACTTCCGAAAAAGTTTTTCAGCTTGAAACAGCAATGGGTTCTGCAATTTCTATTTTTAAAGGTGCAGGTGCATTAGCCGTTCCAAGAACAAGATTTGCTCCTGTTAAAACTACAGAAGATTTATTAGCAGTTAGGTCAGATAACTATATTCTTACAGATGATTTTAAAGTAATCTTAAATCCTGAGCGGAAACTAAAACCCTTAGTAATTAATTTAGACAAAAAATATTATAAGTTAGTAGATGATTTAGACGAAAGAATTCCTCAAGCTCCTTCACTTGTAGAATGTGAATCATTAACCATTAAAGGTAATTATAAAGTTGAGAGAAATGTAAAATTCAATGGAATTATAGAATTAGAAAATAAATCTGATATTCAACAAACAATTAGCATAGAAAAAATGTAACACAACCCGTTGTTCGAAATTAAGCAAATGCATATTTAATATTGTTAATAGGTTTGTTATTAAAAAACTTATTAATAGGTTTGTTATTAAAAAACTTATTTAAGAATTGAGCAATAGTAAGAGCAGTAATTTTAGCAATAATTCTAGTTCTAAACCCGGAGAAAGATTTAGCGTAATTTCTACGAATCAAAAAT